>Ga0126342_10002065_pt1 | contig 30395 bp, 26 predicted proteins | sample Cyp1metagenome_FD_92528 | JGI IMG/M metagenome (GOLD analysis project Ga0126342, IMG submission 92528) | Coral microbial communities from Lord Howe Island, Old Settlement Bay, Australia - Cyphastrea 1 metagenome | ecosystem: Host-associated > Invertebrates > Cnidaria > Coral ...
AAAATAAAAGAAAAACAAAAGAAAAGTGGGGGTTTCCCTTTTGTTTATGTAAAAATGTTTATGAACAGTGGCATTTTATGGGGGTTTTCCCAATAAAAAAGGGTGTTTTTTCCCGGTTGGGTGTTTACCGGGGGGTGATTGCTTTGGGAGGGGAAAAAATTTTCCCCCCCCCCCCCGCGTTCACAACCCAATGAACTCAGGTTTTTCCCAGAAATTTCCGGGAAAAACAACCAAAAAAAACAACCAGTTCCAATGATTCCCTTAACCTATCAATAATTACCAGAAATTGCACAGGTTCTTCGTTTAAAATCTGTGAACCATTCTGTGACCATCAAGCAGTACCAACATGTTTTTGGTTGAGGAAAACACATTGAAATGCAACACAAAATTGCAAATAGGGATCTTGAAACTAGCACAAAGCAGCAAGTGACACCTTCACAGCAACAACCCACTATTTGTCAAATCAAAGAGGAAACGGAAAAAAATTGTTTGCAAACATCGTTCCATGATCCATGACGTTGGCAAAGGGCACATTTTGAGAGGCAATGACCCTGGTTTGTACCCGGTGGGTTGCTGGACATCTTTGATCCGCTATGGGATTGGTTCAAATCAATGAACCCCTCCACCAACGTGCTGTTGTGATGCTGCATCATTCGGTTGCCGCACAAGTTGACGTAGAAGGGTTTGTCAAAGGATCTGCACAGGGAACGCCGTTGAATGTGGCACCCGCCCGAGACAGGAGATTGCATTTTTTGAATTGGGCGGCATGTGTTGTTCAGTGGATGTTCCGCATGATTTTTTCACCCACCAAATGTATACATAGTCATCGCAAACAGTGTTGGCAAGGGCAAAAAATGCATTAAGTCTAGATTAATTACTTTAATTGCAATGCACAACCGGTCACTGAAACTGACATAAACAACAATAAACAAAAACACGCTAAAACATCAGACTCGAAGCAAAAATAAATACTGACATCGTCAGCCCAGACCGCAGTTATTGTATGTTATTGTGCGAATTGTTGGTGCATTTCCCCATCTGCAGGTGCTATTGTGTCGCCCAGGTGTTTAAGGTGTGAATGGGTGTCCAGGCAGCTGCTAGCAAACCTAAAGTGTCTTGGCCTTGGCCGCAGCCTTGATTTCCTTGCTGAAGCACTTGGTTCAAACCACGGCCAATCACTAAAGTCCAACCAACAGTTGGCACAGATTAACCATTGCAATTTGTAGCAAACAACGTGTGACCAAATGTGACATAAACCCCACGCAGCAACCAACCAAGACGTCATGCCCTGCCTTGCAATGTAGCTTCGGACGTTCTCTGACCAAAGCAAGGAAATGAAGGTCACAGTTCTGGCCTTCCGTGCTCAATTCCACATGCGCCGGAAACCGAAATTTGGTAGCGAACACCTTTACTAAACCAGTTTCTACTTCGAATTTAGCCTGGTCCTTGCAGCCTGGACTTTCAACATCAACCAAAGCTGCCAGGGGCTTGTGAAAGTGGATTTTGATGTAGGTTGCAGCAATGTAGCCGACGCGGCTCATTGCATAAATGCCTTGGCTACGCAAGGCGACTTGAACCAAGGCATCAAAAGAGCTGATGACCTAGAATGTTGAAAGACTGTACATTCAGCAACCGCATCAACAAACGACCTAACTTATGATGGAGAAAAGAAACCTTGATGCAATCTGGCAAGCGTGGGATTAACTTGCAGCGCGCTGAAGCCTGCTGTACACGTGGAAGCATGTTTAATTACTCCATTGTTGGTCATGGAAGCAGCCGTGCACCAAAGGCGTCTGTGTCGTGATTTCCAGTATGGGCCTGTATACGTGCAACGGGATATGCTTTTGGCCCCGTCTTTACCGCAGCTGATTGAAAGGATCACTGGTTCTTCTGACTACTGCTCCTACTGCGCATACTGCTACTATTGCTCTTGGTGCTACTGATGCTACTGTTGCTGCTGTTGCTGCTGCTGCTGCTACTGCTGCTATTGCTGCTATTTATTGTTGCTACTGATGCTATTGCTGCTACTGCTGCTACTGCTCCTGCTCCTTCCTCCTACTCTTCCTACTGCTACTACCACTACCACTGCTACTACTACTACTGCTACTACTACTACTACTATTGCTACTACTTCTACTACTGCTACTACTGCTACTGCTGCTACTGCTACCGCTCCGGCTCCGGCTCCTACTCCTGCTGCTGCTGCTGCTACTGCTGCTACTGCTGCTGCTGCTGCTTTCTGTCCTTTTTTTTTGCTTTGAGGAGGAGCCGCTGCCCCCTTTTCTCCAGGGCCACGAAATCCGCACTTTATTACTTGGACCTGGACAGCCACATACCAATTGCAACCAAACTGCAAACAACAAACAAGATCTGGTTTGCCTCAGGGAAAGGCGGCAGTGGAACTGCTACAAAACAGACAAATCAACGAAGACCAGGCAATTACACACTCCAACTGTTGGCAAAAAAAAGCTGCTGTGGCTTGGGCGACCTACAGTGCATCCCATGAAAGGCATCTTCAATTCAAGAACATTGCTCGCTTGAGTCTGACACCGGGCCAGTCTGAAAATTGGCTAACCCTCCCCTCCCCCTAAAAAAACATTGTTTTTCATCAGTTTCCGCATGAAATGGCCATAACTGGTGGGTATACCTCATTTTCAAACAAACCCACATGGGTATGGGTCAAAATTAGGTACCCCAATAATTGGATGGTTAATACTAAACTAGACTAACATCTGTGGTCCCCTAGGTCTTCCATTTTGACCCACATCCACATCAAACCATTTAGGTGGTATAAATTGAGCGAACAGGATCTCACGGATCTGATTTCTGGTTCCGGACTGAACGGACGGTGATGAGGCCAACTGCTCTTGGCTACACTGGGTCCCTGAACTTGGCAGGTTCACTTTGCATGTCTTTTTCAAAGAGATCAATATGATGTGTATCTGAAAATGGTTAGTATACCCCAATTTATGCAGTTCTAGCAGGCAATGTGGTGATTCACCATCAAATTTAGGGGGGCTCTTAACATATCCAGCCACAAAACCCGTGAGTTTTGGTGGTTTAATACATAACTTAATAACCCCTCATGTTTTGATATTCCAGAACTCTTGACATGCTGAAACAACTGTTCGATCCTTTCGAGGCTTCTATCCAGGGTTGCTTCCAACACCCCGGAAACAATGGGTGGCAATTGGCTGAATAGTAAAGAGGTAAAATCACAACTTTTCGCCCCTTGCAGCATCATTTAACATTACTTAATTACTGCTTGGAGCAACCCGAAAAAACTCTTGGTTCTCAGCTCCCCTGCGAAAGGTATAACTTCCAGTTTTGTTGTGTAATGTATGTATACATGGAGGCTTCTTAAAATGGGGATACCCCCAAATCATCCATTTTAGTGAGATGTTCCTTTATATACCATCCATTTGGGGGTTCCTCTATTTATATGGAAACCCCTACATGATCCTTGTCCCCAAAAAAGCTACGAGTCAAAGGGAATGGCTGGGAACCGCCATGTAACGATGACCTTGGTGGACTACCCCCCACTTCAGCGATCATCTGAAGATGCTGCTGCTGTTGTTCACGACCAATCTTTATTATGTTGCAAGAAATCGCTGATTCAAAATACCATCTGGTAATCAATATAGTTCGGGAAAATGATTTGTCATAGGTATACTGTAAATCATCCAACTAAATCAAATGGGCAAGTTTCTATCTTAAATCGCCGGAGCTTGTATATATATATATATATGTAGCACGCCAAAGAGAGAGAGAGAGAGGAGTAAATTCCTAAACAATGTCACTGTTCTATCTTGTTGGGGGCTACTATATACTGTATATCATAATATATCCGTGTGTAGCCGTGTTTGTCGCAGTATCAAGTTGCCCAGCCCAGGTTCACCCAGTTGTTGCTGCTCTGTTTTCACAGCATTGCTGCTACAATAACTTGCATTCCCGCTCACCATTGCAGTTGAGGTCCGGCGGAAGAGGAGAAGGAGGAGAAGAAGGAGAAGGCGGGACAGCTGACATAAAATCTAACAACCCTCACCTGACAGGTGGGAAAAAAAACACAAACAGCCTTGCAAGCACCCACATAATGAGCATGTAGTTGGCAAACTCAATTCCTAGTTCCAACTGGTTCCCCATTTTCTTAAAGGGAATCTGGATACCCCGAATGCTCCGAACCGCTCCCTCCTAATCACTGAATAGATAAACACCTGCAACAAGGACTTGATGGCTTAGGACAGGGTTCCCGAGGTTCCCAAGCACTGGCTGAGAGTAATCCCCACGAACACAACCCACAAGAAGCATGAACCAACCATCATTGATTTGATGATATCTATCACTAGATAATCACCGTAAAATACATGTGCAGTTTCTATACACCCCCCCATAGATGATTGCAACATCGACATGAAACAAGCATCAACCAACAATCAATCTCAGATTGCTGGATTGACAAAGAAACATCTTGAAAAAAAAAACATACCATTCAAGCTTATTTATAATTTCAATAAAACCTCTCAAGCCCTATACCATTACCCTCTGGCAATTTAACATAGCTATTGAAAATTGCCCATAGAAGTAGTTGATTTACCCATGAATCATGGTGATTTTCCATAGCTATGTAAACGTTTACCAGAGGGTAAATCCTATTATATAAATCCCATTAGATCCCATTAAACCACCATTAAATCACCACAAATTTGGGGGTATAACATCATCCCATTTAAGTGGGGATATTCCCTTAATCTAACTCTTGGTATAATCCATTTAATTAATCCATATATCCCATAATATAACCCATTAAAAATACCATTAAATCCCATTAAGATCCCATGTTTTGTGGGGGGATACACCCATGATTTTCTTACGGCAGCGAGCCTTGGACAATTGCAGGGTGGAATCCTCGATCGTTGCGATCTCTGCCTACGCTCGGGGGATGTCAAAATTACTCAGTTCCCAATTCCGTTGAGGCAGAAATCACTTGAGCTGAGTGTTTTTTTTAACAGGTATGTGTTTGATATATATTATATATATTATATCATAAGATACTATATATATATACCTGGAAAGCCATAATCCCATTTTTTTTTTGGTCAAACGGCCTTGACCATTTTTTTTGGTCATTACGGCTTTGAGCGTCTGGAACCACTTGTGTGAGAGTTGCTACGGCTTTTTACGGCCTTTTTTCAACAAAATGTCGAAAAAATACGGTTTTGCTACGGGTAGGCTTGTGTGAGAGCTGCTACGGGTTTTTACGGCTTTTTTCAACAAAATGTTGAAAAAATACGGTTTTGCTACGGGTAGGACTGCAATGTTCTTTTGATTTGACCATTTTTTTTGGTCATTACGGGTAACAACAATATTTTACCAAAAAAAAAAGTTCATTACGGCTTTTTCCCATAATGACCAGAAAATATTGTGTTTTTGGCTTTCCAGGTATATTATAATTATACATTATTATTTATTATTGTTTTTATTATATGTACGTCTATATATATATATACATATATATATATATATGATTCATTATTCCCTTAGCAAGACATCGTAAAGTACATGGGTAGCCAAGATCTACCCAGGGGCCCAGTGTTCCTCTTGGAGGCCGCTAAGTCACAACATACGCCACCCTGCTTCAGCAGTGGCGGCAGTGGGGGTTGGCAGCGGGTTTTCAGTGGCGTCAATGACATTTGGTAATAAAATGCAATAAGCAAAAAATCATGCATTTGTTTATCATGACCATATCCAATCAACATCAACAAACTATTAGTAGTATTGGTTTAGTAAAAAATAGTGGTAATTTTATTGAAAACGGTTTTCTGGTTTGACGCCGTCAGCGTGAACAAAACATCAAGAATCCCTTCCAATCATTCAGCATTTGCAGGGACATGTTTCCAGATCATCTCCGTGCTCAAAACTGGAACAGATTTTTCCGGCAACGTTAACACCGTGTGTTTGTGATCCCTGAATCATCGACCAACTTGACCCAGCGGAATCACCGGCGCCTGCAAGATTTCACCACAGTAGTACACCAATGCGGCAATGTAGACTCCGATCTGAGCTCCAAAACGTCGGTACGTCGTGGGGCCACGTAAAAAATGGAAACATAGATGGAAACCTATGGAAACCCATTTACTGAAAAACATAGTTTAACAGACTTGTTGGATGATCTACCAACTATGTGTATGGTGATTTGGCGTAGCTGTCTTAAAGTACCAAAAGGTAACTTTAAGTTGGTTTATGAACTTGGTTCACGGATGGGTGTGTGATGGATATACAAAGGGTACCTAAGTTGTTTTATAAAATTTGCTTACGGATGGTTTTGTGATGTATATATATATATCATTAGCATTCCATTAATGTTCCACTAATAATATTTCATTAACATTCCAGTAGTAGTCCAATAGTATTCTATTATTAATAGTCCATTAATATTCCATTAATATCTCATCAATGTCTCTTGGGGAATGTTATAGAATATCTAAATCTGTACACCCATACTTAGACAGGGTTAAAAACCAACGTTGTAGTTTAGGGACCCTGAACCTGTAAGGTTTTCTTGGTCGATTCATGGGATAGAACTCCGCTCCACTCTAGTAAATCAACGATGATTAAATAAATGTGGATCGAGTTGATACTCTAGAGATTTCTAGAGTGGATAATAACTTTCCAATTTACTAATTACAGTATGAAGTATTCTCAACTGGCATGATCCTCCGTGTTTGAGGATGGAGAATGAATAAGGAACCAGTTCAAACTAGTTCAAAGTTTGAACCAGTGACTGGTAACTCATGGTGGTGAATCAAATATAACTCTCCATTTTCTGTATCTCAAAACGCTGGGCCCCAACAAACGTGGCCCACCAAAAGATAGAAAGCGGTTCCACACCGTGGGATTTCCAGCCTGGTTTACCATCCATATTATCCATGGCACATTGCTGACATCAGCCTACTGTCATCTTACCCTCTGGTAATTTAACATAGCTATTGAAAATGGCCATAGAAATAGTGGATTTACCTATTAAAAATGATGATTTTCTATAGCTATGTTAGTTTACCAGAGGGTAGTTTTCATGGTGAAAATGGTGATTTTCCCAAAGAAACATGTCCCATCGCCCCCAGCAACCCAGCAACCCATCGACTCACCAACGACAAGCTGTCTTCCCGAGGAGCAATGACCAGTGAGAGCACCGCACCGTTGAGAATCATGGAAAACCACATCCATCCCAAGACCTCCGGGGAAAAACACGGAAAAACGCCCAGCGACTGGACCTGGGGATAACTGGACCTGATTTTTTTCGACCTTTCCGAATTACGACCTTTCCGAATTGATGGAGAATGACATAGAATGGAATAATGAATGATATACATGGAATAATGATATAGTTGATGATGATTGATGATGTATAGTTCTATGGATAATAATTTGGATACTTTACCATAACTTCAGTGTTCTCCAGCCAAGAATAGATTCATCAGCCAGGATGTGGCTGGCGCCAGCAACAGAAAGGTTAAACTCTAGCAGAGTAAAACCCTCATTTGTTGCTCAAAGGCCCAAACCTGTTGAATGGTTCCAATTGTGTGGACATTCCCCAATAAATCATAGTTTCTAGGAGCTGCTTAATATATTTTAATATTAGGGGGAAGGGATTGTTCCCCCATGTGTGCTTGGATGCTCCAGGATGCCTGGTCATCTAACCATTCATCATTTGGCGACGAGGTGAACATTGTTAGTGCTGTCATGGCCTAACAAAATCTTGTCCCCAAGGGCCCCATTCTCGAGAGGTAGGGTACCCTCTGGTAATGACTAACATAGCTTTGGAAAATCCCCATTTTTGATGGGTAAATCCACTATTTCTATGGCCATTTTCAATAGCAAACTGTTAGTTTGCCAGAGGGTACCCCATTAAAACCCCATGGTTTATCATCATTTCCCCCATTACACAATATTACACACAAGATCAGCAAAATGTTCTTGCATACCGGTATACCCAACTACTAAAAAAAGCAATGTACTATTCATTGCTTAAATCATCTGAAATCCTCAGTGTTGATGCTGAAATCCCGAATGATCCATTGATCTTAAAAAATCTATCGCTGGGCTCAAAACATATAGTGCTCCCTAGTAGAATGTAGAGATGTTGTTACTATCCCTGAGTAATTTAGCAGGTGAAATAATCCTTCCAACTGGTATTAAACATATTAAACTATTCTATACCACCCAAACAAAAAGAATTGGCTATTGGCCCTATTCTGGCCCTATATCTTCACGGCCTCATTCTGGTCCAATTCAAATGGGGGTGAGGTTCTCCCCGAGGCAGCCCCGCCGAGGGACAATGGGCTCTGTCTTGGGTCGAGGGCGCCTCAAAAGTCTCTATGCTGAGCTGGAAATAGAGACTGAAATATTGAACATCTATGCAATCTATGGATATGTCCTGGAATTTCTCTGTATATTTCAACATCTGTCTGGATATATTTGGACATAAAATGATGTGTATCTGGAATATATATGTGTTTTTTTCCGAGTAAGTATGTCTCCATTCATAAAAAAAATCAGGCAGTGTGGAATCTTTGTTTCATCCTCTAGTGCCTAGCTGAAACTGCATCATCTATGGGGCTTCTCGGAGAGGGTGAGCAACCGGGCCGCACCCGGGCCGGTTCAGTGAGATCCTTCGAATGGGTATCCCAAAAGCCATCCTGGATCACCGTTTTTGGTTGGTGGTTGACTTATTTCTCTGAAAAATGATGGACTTCGTGAAATGATTTTTTATTGTTCAATTCCCAATATGAATGGAAAGTCATAATCCATCCATGTTCCAAAGCACCAAGCAGGTGTCAATTTATGTTGCGCTGATTTTGTGGGTTTTTCCTGGGAAATTGGACCAATAGGTTTGTCGATTCCCAATGATCTGGGCTACAAATACATCAAGCTCCATCTATGGAATATAATGTATTCCACAATTGTCTACTTCAGAATTATCTATACAAAAAAAGTCCATAAGGGATCTATGATGATCTATGTATGTGTACCTGGAACCCAAATGACATGATCTTGATTTATTTTGCTTCATAAAGCCTCCATTTGACGTCCCAGTGTGGCCCTGAAAAATGCCCTCTGGCCCTTCCCATTCAAAAGATCGCCAATTTCCCATGATCTTAATGGGAAGATCGATGGTTTCCGGCTTCGAAATTTTCCCGACTAAACCATACCAAACCAATCCATTGAAACTTGGCCATTGTTATCAGATCATATCAGATCCCTATCCCAAGAATCTTGCTGAAATATTCTCCAAATGAGCAGTGTGTGTGAAAAACACCCCTCTGTCATTCCATTTAATCCTGGTTGGTTAAGAACGGGATTCCCCGTTCTTGGATTAATCCCCAATGACTATTGGGTAGTATGATCCTCCAACTAATCATCAACCAACAGGGGTTTTGAACATCAAATCTCATTAAATTCCATAAGATCACCATGAAATCCCATTATATCACCATTGAATTCCATAAAATCACTGCTCAAATGTTGGCTTCAGCCCCATCGCCCATCCAAGGCACAGCTTCAGGATGCCAGGCTCGCCAGGCTCCATGCCCAAGGCGATGGAGGGCGGCAGGTCCGTCACCAGGATTAAGAACAGGATCTGCAGAGGGGTCCTGTCCGACGCCGAGTCCCCTGAAAAACCACCGGGGATTTTTCCGGAAACCTGGGGAAAAACCGGGAGTTTCCCATGGGTTTTACATGTCCTGGAGACGACGGAGTCACTGGGAAAAAGCTGTCCAGGTGTCCGACATGGAAAATGTCGGAATCGAACTGGGGAAACACAGATGGAGGTGTCCATTCCATGGAAGAAAACCCCAACAGCTGGAAGGTTTATTTCATGGAAAATCTCAGCAAAAAATCAATGATCCAGGATGATTCGGGGGTACCACCCTATGGGAAAACCAAGGAAACATGGGGAAACATATTGGGAACAAACTATGGGGACGTGGTACCTGGTAAATAAAAATTGGATATCTAAATAGCATCAAATAGCTAACTATTTCTGTGGAAAATAAACCATGGGAATTAGAAGATGTTTCTATAGGTAAAATACCTACAGAGGTGTCCTAGGAGGAATTTGGAGACATATTTCTCAATGGTGTTCTCTTTTGTATAGGAAACAAGGAAACATAGGGATTATGCATCATATAGTATCAAGGTCTAAATCCAAAGTATCTGTTTGGGGATGAATTACCAGACATGGTGTTAATAATTAATAAGGATTATCTACAAAAGGGATATTAATGGTGATTAGTAGGGGGTATAATTGATGGGACACTAATATCCTTTAAATAAAAATTGGATGGTATCAGATAGGAAGTCTTCAACTGTCTTTACCAATTCCGCCTGTTCTCTCATTGCGCCGGTCTCAACTCCAAATTCTGAGGCGGCTTTCCCATACGCCAAGGCCTTTTGGATACGACGTTGACCCCATCACCCCACGTCACATGTGGATCTCCACGTCCATCCGTGGATCTTCATCGGCTGGCAGACATGGCCACCAAGGATGGCTATTCTGAGTTCATTCTACACATTTTTTTTACCTTAACCTTAAACAGCCTGATTCATCAGCTGTAGTTGAGAAGAAAAACATGTGTAAACAAGCGTAGCCAATTATTAGGTTCATTAGAGCTAATAATCGATAGTCATTGCTAATTATTGGCCAATTACATGTTAACTACATGTTTGGAAATAGGTGCTCCAACAAGCATCACACCACACCCTTTCGTGGAGGTTTCGCTGTTTTTTTCCATTGTGTTTTCCTATGATTTGTCTGGTAATAACCAAAAAGGGAAGTGATTTATCACTATTGCGATCAAGGATGATTTTGCTTGTTTGTATGTTTGATTCTTTTGAAGATGGTTTCTGTAACCATAGAGAACTGATCTTAATGTTAGTAAAGCATGTCATAAACCACTTATTTTTCACGATTCAAAAACCACCCATAAAAATGCTAAAATTGGGGATGGTGGATGGTTTTCTACTGCTTTACAAACATTATTATCCTACGATATCTATTATCCTATTCTAAACTATATATTGTGGTGAATCCTATGAATTGTTATTATATACATTTATATATACAAATGGAGGATACCTACAGTTACCTACATATATCATTATTTATATTACCTTCTGGTTGGTGGTTTCAACCCCTGTGAAAAATATTAGTCAGTTGGGATGATTATTCCCAATATATGGAAAAATAAAAAATGTTCCAAATCACCAACCAGTATATCATTATAGATTACCTACAGTTACAATTGTTGGTGAGTCTCCGGGTCCTCATCACAGGGATGCCTGCCACAATGCACACGAAGATCTGCATCACCTGCGAGGCATTTCAGCAGCAAACATGTCGGAAAACCGGGGACTCAGCATAGAACAAATGTGATTTATAACTAACTGATGTGGGGTGATATACCATGATATACCTATGTATTATTGATGTGATTTATAATGATTTATAACTAAAAAATGTGAGCTAAGCTGGTTTGCAACTTCAGTAATTGTTGGGTTTATGTGTGATATATCTATGATTGATGTGGGTTACAAAGAAACACACCTAACCGGGGGGGCACTGGTCTTCTGAGAGTCTGGGAGTCTTATGAATCAAAACTGGGGATTCAGAGATCCAAAATGATCTAAACATATACCCGGCCTGGTAAACTAACAGTTTGCTATTGAAAATGGCCATAGAAATAGTTGATTTACCTATTTGAAATGGTGATTTTCCATAGTTATGTTGTTAGTTTACCAGAGGGTAAAACCTACAAAGGGTGGGAATGACCCAACATAGTCATCTGACCTGGGTCTTTGTTGCTGCAACTCGTAAACTGGAAATGTCGGTCAGCTTCATTGAGGTTGGTCAAAGATGTTCAAGTTTAAGCAACAAAAACAATGTTTTTTTGGTCAAACTGTTGGGGGACAATCCACCGTACCCGGTATCCTCTGGTAAACTAGTACTATGGAACATTGCCATTTAATGATAATGCCATTCAGTTCGTTGATGTACCTAGCTATAAAAGGGTGACATGTTCCAGTTTGCAAACTCTTAAAGTTTACCGGATACATCGTAACATGAACAATTTGACAGTTATTACCATCTGGTTATTCAACATAGCCATGGAAAGATCCACCATTTTTAATAGGTAAACCCAGGTAAACCATCTATTTCTATGGGCCATGGCTTAACCATGGCTATGTTAGTCATAACCAGAGGGTAAATGTTATTAACAACTATTGATCACTAATAAATCATTCTACCGTAACACATAGAAAATATCCACCATGGGAATCCAAAAAAAACACCATGGGACCATGAAAGAACTTTCCAAGCCTCAGCGATGTGGACGGACATGATGAAGGCCACCTGAAAAAAAGGCGTGCACCGGGATACCATGGGTATATCATTTTTTAAAAAATGGACTATATCTATTTTTTGTATATTTGTGTATGATATTGGGGCTGGAATCTCGGGATTGTGGGGATATATGGGGATATGAATGGATATGATATACATTGATATACCCTGCCAACTAAGAAGTCGACCATGCCATGAGTTTTTCATGGATCAGGTCCAAGGCGTCGCCTGAAAAACGACGGCACCTTTACGACAGCACGAATGATAAAAATATGTTATAGATTCAGCACTTTGAGTCTGAGACAGGAAATATCTGGAATCTTGGGTATATCATGGTATATCATGGTATATCATGGTACATCGTCATGCTGTTTCCTGCTTGTTGGTGAACTCACAAGAGTTCCAAAGCTTTGTTGGCTCAACATCTAAGTTCATCTGATCTATACCGTCACATGAGCAATCTCGGAAACTCCAGGTTCACGGAAAGGACATCCAGAAATTGGAAAGGTCCCATCGCTTACCTGTTTGCACAAGAATGATGTATGTCAAACTTGGGGGTAATCGCTTAAAGGACAATTACGTACATGCACAGTTATGATACAACCTTCCAAGGGGGTATCGCTATTTTGAAAGGGCCCATCGTCACTACGGAAATCCCAATGTTCACCCTCCATGGTTCCAAGCTTGAAAAATGCAACATCTCCCAAAGAACATACGTGAATAATTTAATTGTAGTAAATGGCATGACCCCTCAATATGTTTTATTCAATCTTATTCATTCTCCATGTTTGACCCCAATTTTACTGATAAAATCCATTCAGTTCTGTCTGAAAATGGGGAAACTCCCTACAAAAATAACCCTTATATCCTTATAGCCTTTTCATACGGAACATTATGATGAACATTGATGAACTATAGTCTTATTTTGCCACATGTTCGCATTATAGATGGTTTTTCTTAGCGTTTTCTTTGCCATATCGCCACATCGACTCGCCACGTCTCCTCGCGTTACCTGGGACTCCCCGACAAACTTCTGGATGCCCGAGTAGATGGCGCGCCCCTTCTCCACCGCCGAGACAATGGAACCTCGGAGTTACGTACGCCGGAGCCCGGGATGTACCGCTTTTTAGGGTTTTTTGGTGTCCCAAAATCAGAAAGCTGAGGGAAAACAATGGGAAATGGTTTTGATTCGTGGGTATGGGTCAATGATGCTGAATATTAGGAGCTGGTTGAACCATCAACAACTTCGAATTTCATGGAGCTTCACCTAGGATTCGATGGGATAAGATCTAGCAGGAACTCAGGCGATGGCTTGGGATCATTCTCCCATTGAGTAAAGGGACCGGCAAACACAACATGTCTAAAACCACCCGTATTTGTGTCTGCAGGTTTAATGATCATGTTGTCCTCAAAAGGGCAGACTCTGGATTATTGTGTCCAAAAAAAGAAACATTTACAGTAATAAAAATGATATTCCCCTTAAACACCTCCATTTGGTTCGGGGATGTCGCTATGTCTGATTGCGGAAGGCTACTGATTGGTGGTTGATCATGGTTGATCCATCCATCATCAGGTCACAAAATCATCAGCGGCTTTTCCGCGCCGCTGCCGGTCTCGCAAACTGCGACGGAAACGGTGAGACGCGTCTCGTTTTTTGCGGCGCTGCTGGGACGGTGCTGATCTGCTCTTGAGGTCAATCTGTCTGATACCCTCAGGTAAACAAACAGTTTGCTATTGAAATGGCCATAGAAATAGTGAATGTTCCCATGAAACATGGTGATTTTCCATAGTTTTTTGTATGTTTACCAGGCCGGGTAACCAACCAAAATCATCCAAAATGGTTGGACGAGCTGGGTGAAGTTTCTAGTAAGTAATCCTTCCGCTGCAGCAATATAAAATACCACCCGAACAAAAACATGGTGACATGCATGTGGAGGATAGAAAATATAGTTGGTGGAGACTTGCGACAAAAAAGAAACATCGACCTTACACCACCATGAGCTATCCTGCGTTCAGGGTCTTCACTTCAATATCGTTTCTTCATGTTATGAAGCTGTGTCAAATTCATCCAACGGAATGGAAATATCCAGTTAGTGTTTCTTGGCTTGGCAAAAAACACAGCCATCTGCATTGAAATCATTGCATATCATTGCAACACTTGCTGGCATCTCGCCATTTTTTCCTGCCTGAAAGAAATAACCTGTTATTATGCCACCATGTTTCATGGAATTCATCCCATATTATCACTGTTCTTCACGAAAACCAACTGCTCTTCCAACTGCTTCACCATCACCCTGCGCCAGCAGCCGCCGCAGGGCCCCCAGGGCCCGCAGGGCCCGCAGGGCCCGCAGGGCCCGCAGCCGCCGCAGGGCGGAAGCGGCTGGCGGTGCGCTGCAATTGAGCTTCGATGGTCCTGAGGGTATGGGTCACAAAGGACTTGAGGGACCACAGATTTTTAAGTCTAGTTTTTGGAAATATATATATATACCGGTATATATATATATCTGGTTGGTGGTATACCTACCCCTCTGAAAAATATGAAAGTCAGCTGGGGTTATGAAATTCCCAATATATGGAAAAATAAAAGCCAAGTTCCAAACCACCAACCAGATATCCAAGTATTGGGGTACCCAATTTTGATCCATACCTGAGGATATGCATGGGGACAATTGGTATCAACTTGGGGAGCCCAAAATATAAATGAACATGAAATTCGGTACTGAATACGGATGTGAATGGGGCAGCTCCACATCCCAGTTACAACTGAACAACAATATGGGGATAAAATATCATAGAATGTTGATACTTATGGGGATAGAAGCGACAATATCATATGCGGCTGTGCCTGAAAATGGGATATACTGATATACCTCCAAAATGGCAGAGGAAAAAGACGTGATACCCACCATTATAATTAAAAAGACGAAAAAGACGTGATACCCACCAGTAATTCAACATAGCGAACATGCCCCATACATCGTTGATTTACGTAATTGAAATGGTTGGAATCGAAGAAAATGGGGGATGTAAACATCTAATGGGTCAACACGAAAAAACTGGGGCTTCTGCTTTGGGGAGAGGTATTTTTAGACACTCTGCATGTTCAATTTACCCATATTATGGGTTTCCGCTATGGTACCCTTAATTTGAATGATATACTTACATCTTCCCTACTAAAATTGCTTACTTGGTGGTGGTGTATCCCATCAGACACACCCTTAAATATGATTTTGTTGGCATATTCCTATCATATCCCCATCATTTCCAACATTAGCGAAAATGAGCAAATTTTGATAACCAAAACCACGATAGACTTGGCTGCAGCCTCGAACTTGTGGTTTGTTCTATATCAATGATTAAAGCTATATATATATATATATTATGTGTTATTTTATGGTATAATGTTATAGACGGTATAGATGGTATAGATGGTATAGATGGTATTTCCAACATGTAATACATGTTATATATACTATAATATGGATGGTCTAGATGTTATGTATAGATCATACATGGTATGGATATTGAGCATATTTTTGATGTTATAGATCTTGTAGACTAGGTCGTACAGGTGGTATAGATGTTATAGATGTTATAGATGTGATAGAGGTTATAGACGTTATAGATGTTATAGCGGTTAAACATGGTATATATGGTATAGATGGTACACATGTTATAGATGATATATGGTATAGCTGGTGTAGCTGGTGTAGCTGGTGTAGCTGGTGTATATATATATATATATGCTACATAGGTTATAGATGTCATGGAACTTATGTGAATGTTACTTGAAAGCTCACAATGAACAACTTAAGGGTAATCAAATAGTCGTTGTTTCTTAAAACATCACCATGTTAGGCCGAGCAGCCGCAGGTGTTCTGCGGAAAGACCGTAGCGCTTTGAGACACCTCACTGATGGCTGAAACGATGGAGGATCTACCATGTTCCATATATCTATATATGTACATAACATATGCAACGTTGTATGTACAAATATATATATATAATAGTAGTACAGTGTATGAAATAAAATAAACAAATATATATGTATATATATATATATATTATTATTATCATAAATTTGGATGTCGTTGTATAAACCAAACAATATGCATAAACTATTGGTATAAAGATGGCCGGGAAACCCGGAGATGCGGAAAAAACAGGTGAGTTCAAGTGCAAATGGATAATCACTGGTGAGTGTCCATTGCCATTTTTGATTGCCAGAGGGTAGCTCATGGAAAACAAACTGAGCATGCAAATCTTGAAAATGTGGTTCCTGCCAGATGCAGCTGGTCCATTAAGTTTTACCAACCTGTTCCCGATCAGCATAAGCAAATATGGCTGGCAGAATTGGGGTATTTTAACCCAATTGATCAGGGACGTTAATCCTATTCAATTGATTATTTGAGATAATTCAACTGATGGTCATCTAATTCATAGATGTTCAATCAAATTCATTGGGGAATTTTCAACTGTTCTTATCATTCTTCTCATTCGTTTTCACCATTTAGGTCAAAAAGAACGTACCCCAAATGTGATGGTTGATCGTTGGTTTCCTTATATTTTAATGGCCATGAATCGAGGTGTTCCCTATTGTCAGCTAAATCATATTTATATATATAATATATATACATATATATATATATATATATATGATATTATATTGCAATATATTATTGTTATTATTATTGTTATCATTATTATTGTTATTATATATATATGTATGATTAAATATACCATACCCCATACCTCTATTCTACCCGCATTATATCCCCGTATCAACCGGTTATTGGCACAACCGTCCAACCCTCGCAGCGTGCAGCGCCGCCTTGGGCTTCCTTTCGCCACGCCCCGCGGCTCGGGGAGGCTTTGGGCTTAGCTTTGGCCTTGCTGTCGGCAATCCTTGGGACGACAGAATGACGAAAAGTGGATTGATTTGTATCCATTACTATGTATATATTTATAATTTACAATCATATATATATATACTATATATCAACACACTATATCTATAGTTACGATAATTGATAGTTTATAGTGTCATAGTCAATATATTAGCACAATATATTGCTACTTTGATCAATAGCTGTAGCAATCTGTTTCTGTCATGTCTTGTTAGTATCTATACACATGGGAAATGTACATTGGGTATCAATAATATACTGACAATATGTGATATAGATACTATCTATGAATGGTAATATATACACGTACAGTATTCATATCATAGGAACTATCTATACAATATGTGATATGGATGTCAACACATACTGCACATACTGGAAAATATCTATTCTTATAGTATCATTTATAGATAATTTACAAGTCTATAGACTATTCTATACGGAATCACATGTCATACAATAAATTCTATGTACAATAACTTGTTTAATTCTAACAATAACGCACTTTAAAGATTTTAAAGTAAACCGGTTAGGTACAAACGATTCACTGTAGAATATACTCATCATGATCAAACTGTAGGATTGACTCCAAGAAACTGAATATCTTCAGTCGAAAAAAAACAAAAAACATCCAAGAAGCGAAGCCGCCGATTGTGTACCCTCTGGTAAACATACAAAAAGCTATTGAAAATGGTCATAGAAATAGTTGATATTCCCATTAAAAATGGTGATTTTCCATTGTTTTTTGTATGTTTACCAGGCCGGGTAACTCAGAAATACCCCGGAATCATTCCAAGGGTCTCTGTCTCCCCAAACTTCGCAGCGCTGCAGTTTCTCCAGATTTTTCGACTGGAAATTCATCCATTTATGGCACTGTGTTCAGCGGAATACTGCAGTATACTGCAGTATACCTATATGAAAATACGCACGTATACACATATTCATACATGTGTATACAATTAAATTGCACATTAATACAGACGTTGCGAAATTGTGGTAAATTTAATTGGCATACCAATATCAAAATTGTTTCCCATATATATATACATATAAATATAATATACACATGCCACTCAACATGACTAAACAATTATCCGTGAAACTTCCCTTCATCAGGTGCAACACCCTTTGGTGCATTTCCTTAAGGACCCCTCCCCCCCAAAAAAAACTGTAGATTTTCTACATGGAATATGTCCCATTGGGAAAGTAAAAAGTCATCAGCAATCAAAGTATATCCCATTATACCATATTATACCCCGTTATCCCATTCTATTATATTCCTATTAATGTGGGTAAAATAATAATAAACCATCCCCCAAGTCACCATTTTTATAGGTGGTATAAACTTACCATTCCCAGTCATTTTTGTGGTTTTATGGCATTGTTTTACCCACATGATATCCCAACGATGGTTGATCCCATTCAACCGACCAAGGGGCATTTTTCCAAGGCGCATTTGCAAGATGGGTCGCGGTTGATCATGAGCTTTCGGCGCCATAAAGGGTCGTTGTTCCAGACAATCCTGGATATACAGGATGGCTGGTGAAACAACATTTAAACAAAAAGCCTTAGCCCAAGAAACACGATATGATGATTCAAATGAGATAATTTTTTTGGATAAAAGTTGATCATCTTTTTCATAGCCAATCTTAGATGAGCAAAACCGTCCAGGGTTGACCAAGTAATCCTGAGGTCATCATGGGGGCTGAAAACGCCGCGTCCTCCTGTTCTTGGAGCTTTGCTTCCACCTCCAATCCTTGATCCATGAAGATTGCCAGGTTCCGAAAACAAGGTGCCCGGTCCAAATCAAGTGGTTTATCATGGTTTATCATGGTTTATCATCCTTTTCCCCGTTAAAACTGCCAAAACTTGAGGTTCTCATTCTTGGATCTTGGAGAAATCCAGTTCATGTTGCTGTTCTCTGATGTTCTCTGTATCTATATCCCCATTTGGAGGTACCCCCAAATCATCCAAGATTAGACTTTTTTGATGTTAAGACCTATGGTTTTGGAGGTACCCCCATTTTAAGAAACCTCCATTTCATAATTTCTTTCTGGAGCATCTGAATCGGCCGAGTCGCGCTTTAGAGGTGGATGTTCGTTCCTCCGCTCCTCCTCCGCCAGAGCATTCAGCAGCGCTTCCTTCTGCTGGGCCAAGCGCTTCTTTCCTTCGCGGAAGCTTCGCCGGGACGACATGGGGACATGGGCGTCGACCAGAAAATGGAAAATGTGGAGAGAATCCATCATCATTGGATGATATTGGTGGAACTAGAATGAATTGTTTCAAATTTCGGTATACCCAGAGTTTTTTGTTGTGGTTTTAATAGAGAAAACCCATGGATAAACAATGGATAAAGCAACACATTTGGGGGTCACATTTGGCGGTCCGCTGGTCCGATCTCCAAAGTCCAACGACTGAGGTGTGCGATGTACGCTGGGACCGCGTGCGTTTTACGTAGGGTTGCTGGATGGGTCGGGTTGCCGGGGGTTGCTGGGATGATGACATTGATACTTAGCCAGTGGATCATTCCCGAAAATTCCCTGCGTTTAGCAAGCACCAGTTTGGCGCTTGCATCCATTGAATCGCACCAGTCATTCCCCAGCAACTGACAAGGAACCCCAAACTGACAGGAAATTGCCATTTGTATCCATTTCTGGGGTTCCATTTTATAGGGTTTTGGTAATTTAATAATAGCTAAATATGGAGAATCTATTTCTATCATGAATATTAATCATATCTAGATTCATAATGCTGGTTTAATAATAGCTAAATAAATATGAATATAATAACCTCTATATACTTCTATCATCTATTTCTTTTGGCAGCGGCTTCCATGGCTATGCTAATAACCAAAGGGTACAGCAGCTGGTGAAGCCCACATGAACGATGGCTGGCCTGAAGCCACGTGTTGCTTCGACATGTTTCCTTGCCAAAGTACATCTCAGCTAGTCTGAAATCTCACATTTATGGCTACAGTAGCAATTCTGACATTTGAGCAGTGTTCAGAAACCTTATTGTTGGTCCCTCTATGCTGTTTTTCGATAGGGATTCCTCTAATGGATTATAATGGAGTGTCATATTCCCCCTTACATATGTATATAATTATATGCATAAATATGTATATATATATATGTGTGTGTTTATCATTTATATGTAAAAAATGTATTGGTTAGATTTGGTATAATCCCCGAACTAATCATCAACCAACAGGAGTGGATCGCAGCCACTGCAAAGTTTGAAACTCAGTTGACCCATCTACCACACAAGGGTTAGATGCTACTTTCGATAAATGAAATCCTGCACCAGTTGGTAGATGGTTTATCCATATGTATCCTCTTATATAATCCCATGATTTACAGTGTTTCACAAAAATCACAATAGGAATCCCAACTGCAGGATTTCGCAACCATCTACAGGTATCTACAAATTTTCGTCCCAGCAGCTCGCACGTTCCATGGGGTCTTGAAAGAAGTCATCGCTGCTCATTTCAGCTTGCCACTGCTCCTTGCGCTGGTGATTACTGTCAAGGATGGGGGTTGAATCAACGGAATGGGGACTGAACCAAGGTATAGGTTCTAAACAACAAGAGATCGGGTGTTTGACAAACATATCATATGTATGTGTATGTATGTATATATATATACGTATATATATATATATTACTTTTTGTGGCTTCACCGACAACAGCAAGCTGCTAGATGCAAATGTGCCAAGACGCACCTGGCAATGCTGGAAGGTGAGGGATTGAATAAGATGAAACAGATCATACATGTAAAATATACCGTATACCAGTCATATATACCAAATATATTGACTATAACCTGCATATAACCACCATATAACCACCATTTAGCCATTCATAAAATTTCTGGCACATTTTTTTCTTAACTTTCACCGCCGAGCGGCGACCTTTTCCTTTTGGGCCTTGTAGTAGCGCTGGAGCTTCTCCTGATCGGCTCGCCATGTGGCCCTCACGGAAATGATCTAAAATGATCTAAATATGGGTGGTTTATAGTGGAAAATCCTATTCAAATCATTAAAAATGGATGATTTGGGAGTACCCCATTGTAGGAAATCCCTGTATATCTAAATGTCGATTGATTCGTAGCGCAGATGCTGCCGGTCCTTCTCCTTCTTCTCCAAATCTTTTTGTCTCTTGTCCTTGGCAGGTGTGTCGACTCCGGATGAATCTTATGTAACTGTTAATGTGGGTAAAACAATGCCATAAACCACAAAAATGACTGGGAATGGTAAGTTTATACCACCTAATTAAAATGGTGATTTGGGACAATGGTGATTGTTTTACCCACATTAGTTGGTGTTCATGAAAATAACCATAAATAACCATTCAGGTTTAATAACCATTAATATCCATTCATTAGTAACCATTAATATCCATTATATGGAATCCCCAATATGTGGAAAAAAACATGTTTGAAACCACCAACCAGGTGTTTAATAACCATTCATATCCATTATATGTTGTTCAATAAGCATTAACGCATGGTGGTTTCACCCTGAAAAATCCTGATCATCTCCAACAGAATTTTACCAGACTCCAGGTCCCAACTGCAACCATGGTGGTTGAGCCCTACCTCGGTGTTTTAGGAGGTAACACTACGGTAAAACATATCCCATGACGGATCCATGGTGCTGCTATATATGCTAACATGACTGGGGTATATTGATGGGATCCATGGCACACCATATATAGCAGCACCATGGATCCTATGGGTATTGGTAACACCAAAAAAGATATGGCCCATGAAAAAACACAAAAAAAAACATGAAACACCATGAACAGAACATGAAAAACTATGGAAAAAAACGATAACAACCCATCTACAATTAAGAGATCACCACAAAAGGGAATCCAAATGGCATCCAAGTGGCTTCTTCTTGCTGAACTTGTTCGGCTTCAATCTTTTGAGCCTTGGTTTTATCGACTGCCAAGGTGTTAAAGGGTGAGATCGAACAGAGGTCGTGCAAGTAGCACTCGTAGAATTTTATGGAATGCTCAATCAGAAGAATTAGATTGGATAGATAGCCTCATAAAACATGAAAAATACCCAATATCCAAATATTGCCCAGCCTAGATAATTCTTAATCACTAAGAAGAACATTATACCTGTTTGTTCTCTTCATGGGCTGAGACTAAGCCATGACTCTAGTTTCAGCCGTCCGGGTAGTGGCATCAACCAGTGCATCTCGAATTCAGGGAAAATCTACGGGAAGCCATGGTTTTTACCACCAACTATAGGGGGTTCCTGTAGATGTTCCCTTCAACCAATTGTGGGAGTGCCCAGTGCATATTATGTCTGATCTCCTCATACGTGCGCTTGCTTCATCCTTCTCTTCCTATAGATTGCTCATTTGTTGGTCAAGGGACTTGTTGTTTCAACAGGTTACCCCTTTGCCCATTGACTATTGCCATAGATTGGGGAACCAAATGTGCCATTGAAATTGGCGCCCTAGTCCATATTTCGGGGTATTCCACAACACACTTGAGGTTCATGATAATTAATGTGATAATATTCGTAATATATATATATATATATATTATCATGATGAACCTCAAGTGTGTTGTAATCATGAATAGTCTGATAATGTGATAATACACTATATACTATATTCGTAATATAATATGATAATATGAATCATATTCCTATACTATATTATGACATATTATGCCACGATGTCCTTTATAACCCAGTTAGCTAGCTCAATCCCTTGACCCTGCTGGGGTTAGTATGATAACTGGGGTTATTCATGATAATACCATATTATTGCTAGCACGATAACCCCAGTTACCCTAATCCTCCGTTGACATTGCTTCCAGCCGCGATTTGCTTCTCCAAATCCTTCTTCAGCTCCTGTTGTCTGATCTCGCGTCGTTTTTGACCTCACCAACGACCGCATTGTTTCCAATTGGGAACAACGGATCACCCCACGTTTTTGTTGGATGATCATTATGAGGAAAGTTACAGCAGGTGATCTGATGTCAACAACATCTGTTCCCTTCAACATCAAACATCCAAGTCATCCGAATGATTGTTGGACCTCCTGAATTCTCGGCCCGGAAGTCTTTGGACGTTGAAAAAGAAAGCATAACTGATCCCAAAATAGACCATTCAAGCCAAATGCTCACTGATTTTCTTGGTGTTTGGTCTGATTCATTCTCATGGGTTGTAATTACTGGTATAGTTATGGAGTTAGAAAATCATTTGAGCCAAAAAATGAGAATGCTTTCAAGTTTTTTGTGTTTCCGTTTTCTTTCCTGTAGAACAAACATCATAGTTTTTCATCTTCGCCGTGGTTTTCCCATTGCTGGCAGTGTATTCATAGGTAGGAACATGCAAAACACTACAGTATATAAACAGCATATACCTATAGTATCCTCCCGTGGTACATACCTAATAGGTATAAAAAAAATTGTTATAAACCACTTAAGATGGGGTTATAATGGTTATATATAGGTATATATAACCTCATAGTAAGTGGTTTATAACTTATAACCCCTTTTGTCCAACAGAAACCACCGACCGTCCAAGCACGTAACGCGTTTGTGTTCACAACGCCGAGCTGCGCTTGCGAAGCTCCTGCTGGTGGTAGATCTCATCGTCGAGAGCAAGCTCCAGTGCCTGGATGCGCTCCGCAATGCCTGGGTGTCAGCGAAAAAAAACCCTCTGGTAATGTTTAATGATGGTTTATGATGGTTAATGATGGTTTATGATGGTTTATGATGGTTTATGATGGTTTATGATGGTTAATGATGGTTAATGATGGTTAATGATGGTTAATAATCGTTAATAATGGTTAATAATGGTTAATAATGGCTAATGATGGTTAATAATGGTTAATACATATTAACTGGTTGGTGGTGCAATAACCATCGTGAAAAATATGAGTTCGTCAATGGGAAGGATTATCCCATATGTTATGGAAACAAAAAAATGTTTGAAACCACCAGCCAGCTAACATAGCTATGGAAAATCACTATTTCTAAATGGAAAATCACCTTTTTTGATGGAACATCAAAATTTTAAATGGGTAAACCAACTATTTTTATGGCAATTTTCCATAGCTATGTTAGTCATTACCAGAGGGTAAGCAACAAACAGAGGCTGCTTTGAAACCATCGAACATTTGGGATTGAACCTTCAAAAATATTGATTTCACCAAGAAGAATTGGGATTGAGCTAGACTTGGAATCTTATTGTAAAGACATCATTGAATTAATAGCATATAGTCTGGGTAAATTATATTATTTCACTAACCTGAATAGTTCGGCCATAAAAGGGGATGATTTCCCTAACATAAACCATGAATTTCAGGGTTCGGTCGTAGTGAGGTCGTGATCAAATTTACCCAGATCTAGTGGGATCTCGAGGGAAATATTGCTAAAAATCCTGTCTGAATGGTTCACTGAAAGTGGGATATGTTTTACGCAGAAAAAACCGGGCATCGAACTCAAATAGCTTGGATGATCCATTTTTAGGCCACTCAAGATACAACATTGGTTGTGGAAAACATGATATTCAAAACCAAAAAGACATCAAACATACAAAGATAAGCAGCAACACATGGGATCACTAGGAAAGTTATGGGGATGAACATGGATTCGGGAAGATCTTTTGATTTGACAAACAAAATACGTACGTACGCGTACTTACGTAATCTTACAAACCAAGATAACCAACATGGCTGTTTTCATCACATGTTGCCTGGTGATCCTCGGAACATGTATCCACTGGGTTTAACCAGAAATGGATAACTTGGGGTCCTCCATTTCAAGAACCTATCATTTATCCTGTTTTTCGTAATAGTAATACCTTAAGTTATACCGACCTCCATTAAATATCAAAATATATCAAAATCAACCACTCCAAGTCACGTCTCTCTTGGTACTCCTCCATCTTCACTTGCCTCTCCAGGTGTTTCCGGCTTTCTTGCGCAGCACGAAAGCGCGCCTCGCTATTGGACCGTGGGAATGACAGAACGCGCTCTGAGCCGTGGGATATGACGAACGCAAACATGTCATGTTTGTGAATTTTAATGGCTTACAAAATAATTTTGTAATGTTATAAGTTAATTAAGTCATAATATATTGTACTAATATATTGTAATGTCGGATTCAACCCATAAATCAGTGGCACAGAACACCACATCGGGGATAGCCAGCTTCTTCGGTCGCGGGGCACCAGTTTCTCGTTGGTAAAAACCAACGATTCTCCGTTGGGTTCACTGATATTTTTCCGTAAGATCCCTATGTTACATAACCCATAGGATCCATGTATGGTATATATGCTAACATTGGGAGTATATTGATGGTAAATGTTACCATATATAGCATACATGGATCCTATGGGCTATGTTGCATGATTGAATCCCAATGATCGTTGTATCCTTTTCTTTGTTTGGCTAAACGATGCTGAATCCTTATTTTCTGGGGGATACCATCCTGTAATTTAATAATTACATTGCAATCGATAATTCAGTAGATGATTTTCCAAACCTCCATGTTTGAGGGGTATATCCATTATCAATTACCCCCTTAGTCCTAATCCTTATTAAACCATATTAAACCATATTGAACCATATTAAACCATATTAAATCATATTAAACCCTATTAAACCATATTGAACCATATTAGACCATGTTGAACCCTATGGTTATCTCCACAGTTCGAACAGTTCGAATCCACCAATGGGCTATGCCATCTCCCCGCAACCTCCGGCAAGGGCTGCACGCCCTTGGGACTCTTCGCCACCGCCCGATCGACCAAGACATCCTTTAGCGCGCGGCCACGCACAGTACCTCGGTGAACACCGGAATATCACGGGAAATCCACGGGAATCAGGAGGAACATGGGATAATCATGTGTTATTCATGATATAATCGCCATTTTTCATGGGAAATTTCACCATTTCTATGGTGATTGTCCATAGTTATGTTAAATTACCAGAGGGTAACTGAGGTGAACCACCAAGTATATAAATCTGGTTGGTGGTATGCCTACCCCTCTGAAAAATGATGGAGTTCGTCAGTTGGGATGATGACATTCCCAATATATGGAAAAATAAAAGCCATGTTCCAAACCACCAACCAGCATGTATGTTACATATCTGTAGTTATCCCAGTTCTATATCCCAATGATGACAATGAAATCCCCATTTGGGTCATGGTCCAATTGACTTGGATGGGAGGTACCCCCCATGACTTCGGAAAGCTCCATTTGTAATTTGTATGTCAAGTTCCTTGTTTTTGTGTTCAGTTTGCTTTAGCCATGTTATTCTATGTTATTCTGGAGGAGTTTTTTGAGTTTAATTAATCATATGATAGCTATAGCAAAAAAAGTTGCGATACACGACGGAATGTCATGGGAATATAAATATAAAGGAAAATCATGCGAACCATATGATTGGGAATCCCTGTAAATGGCTTTGTAATATTTGGAATGCAATGGAATAGAAATGGGGATAGATAACCTGCCATCTGCCATGGTCAAGTTACATGGAATTCAAGGTTTGGGGTCATTCCACCATTACTAGTGCGAACCCAAAACCTATGCACAAGTTACCCAACTTCCTTGATACTTGGGATATAATGGGCATATAATGACGCTACAATTTGGCTCATAAGGGATAATCGATGATACCCTCTGGTAAACTAACAGTTTGCTATTGAAAATGACTCATTGAGTTCGTTGATTTATATACCCATTAAAAATTGCGATTTTCTATAGTTATGTTAAATTACCAGAGGATAATAGATATAATGGGGTATCTAAGCTAGCCGCTATGTCACTATGCATCTGGTTGGTGAAATTTGGGTTTCCCAGATATGGGTGACAATCTTGGGGGAACAGACGGGAGGCTTTAAACAATCTTTGAATATCATTCCCAAAATATCCCAAAAATAGATTGGGGAAAGTACCGACCATATTTTGGGGATACACGATCCCAAAATATAGTGTGGCAATTCTCCAATTGTTTGATGTACAGCACCGAACCCGGGCCATACTATATCCCATAATCCCCTTTGTATCCTCAATGTATACTTGTTTGTCTAAAATCTAAAGTGAATAATGTTTTTTCCGAATTATAATGGTTTTTCCCAATCTCTTTGGGGAAAACAAACACATGGAATTAAAAATAGGGTACCCTACATCCACTGGTTCATTATCATTTATGGATATTTTGGGAGCTATACTAAGCATTTTCAGACACAACCACATGGTGGGTTCCGAAAAAAATTGGGGGCACACCAAATCATCCATTTTCGATTTGGATTTTCCATGAAGCAAACCATCCAGCTATTGGACCATCCCGGCCCGTGACCACCAGCCGCGCGACTTTGCACCCGCTTTCCACAAAGCACGACCTGAGACAACGCTGCAAAAGGAATGGTGGTGAATGCTTGGTTGAGACTCCAGCCAGAAAATTCTGAAAATTCTGAAAGTCAAGGACTGGAACAGTGGGATACTCATGGGATAATCATGGGATAATAATGGGATTCATAGTTGTTCCATTTTTTTCCTGGAAAGTTGTTTTCAGATGAAGAGTAGTGGAAACTCTGAAGGAAACCAAGCAGTAGAAAACTCGGCACTCCTCGCAATGCCCTGAAGATGAAGATTCCTGCTACAGACTCTCCGGTGGCTCCTGAGAATACCCAAACCGCCAATATTTACACGGCTAGTTGTAATATATTGTAATCTGGATGAATGATAATCATAATCATTCACCAACCTGAAATAGGATCAACTCGGGATCGTTCCCCGTACTCACCATCGCCCATAACTGACGTCGCAGTGAGGTTGTTCAAATTTCCCAGAAGAATATTATAGGTCAATTCCATCCACATCAAATGGCAAAAGCAGCTGTCAGTCATTAGTCGTCACTAAGCCACTAAACCGAAGTTTCATCACATTACTCATCATTAACCAACATGCACAATATTATTGAAGAACACAGAAAACATGTTTCCCAAATTTCCCAATATCATTTGCCAGCATCATTGACAATATCATTCTCCATCATTCTATGATTATTCACATATGTAACAGATCCTGATTAACATATATCATACATTCATCATGTAACCCATCATCATCATTCAGAATCATTCAACATCAAAAACCAACGCTAATAAAACCACCAGAAAAAATCATGGTCCATCATTCATCATCATTAAACCATCATAAACCAACGTTACGAAACCCAGGGAATTCACCAACCAAAACGCAACGCGTGCCACGGTGCCACGTTTTCTCCCCGCCTCAACTTTCTCTTCCTCATCGCTGCCTGCATCCTCTTCCGGCTCCTGGAGGTTGCGTTGCCAGGTGATCCGTGGGATCTTTAACGACGAAAGAATCGGTGTTTTTCAAAACATCCCATTGAAAAAACATGGAAAAAACAACGATGATAACATGAACATGGATCTATAAGATACTATAAGATCTGATCATTCATGAACAAAAACTCCACTTGATACGCTTGGATACCCTTTGATACCTGCCCCACCTGCCAGGTGAGAGTCTGTAGATTTCAACAAGACATCGCGACGAAGGAGCACACATGGACACACGGACACAATGTGCAAGCCACCTCTGCACAGCCACTGTATGGCGAGTTTGTCAGTTCCCTGGGGTGCGCTAGACCCGAACCCTATGCCAGAGAAAATGGAACAATGTCAGATAGAATGCCAGAAAGAATGCCAAATAGAATGTCAAATAAAATGTCAGATAGAATGTCAGAATATACAGGATATTTGCCACGATGGGGATCACAAGAAGTCAAGTATTTGTCTTGGTTACATCCTCATTAAGATCCAATATTTCAATGGTTAAATGCCTATCCAACTGGGATTACAACAACGGGAATCACCAACAATGGTTTTAAATCCAGTATCCCTAGTTAATTGAAATATTCACTGAAAACACGATTAGTGGCTAAATAAATACCATTACATAATAATACCATATAATACCATTATATAATATCATTAATATACCACTAATTAGTGATAATTAGAACCTTTACATAAGGAAAATCACCATGAATTTCATGGGTAAATCAACTATTTCTACTGGGCCATGGCTTCAATAGCTTTTTGTATGTTTACCAGAGGGTATATTCAATTGATGTGTGTACCCAACAAGATGATATGATTTTTCATGGGAAAATAACATAAAATAACTAAGTTAACTATGGAAAATCACCATGAATTTCATGGGTAAATCAACTATGAGTTCGTCAGTGGGGATTATGAAATTCCCAACTGAATGGAAAGTCATAAAATTCATGTTCCAAACAACCAACCAGAGTAAGATATATGAAGATATATTGACCATATATATATATATAAATCTTGATGTATATGATTAAAAACCCATTAAACCACCATAAAATCCCATTAATCCCAGTAAATCACCAGTTAAAGATATATTGAATATTAAATATTAAATCCCATGAAAATCCCATTAAACCACCATTAAAATCCCATGAGCATCGGATTAAACCACCATGAAAATCCCATGAAAATCCCATTTCATGGGAAAACCCATCCAAGTTAACTATGGAAAATCACAATTGTTCAATAAGGATAAATGGGTAAATGATTTTTCATGGGAAAATGTTTTGGTCAATGCGAAAATAATTAGGGTAAATGGTAATCCAAGTTCATGGGTAAATCACCAGTTAAAGATATATTAAAATCCCATTAAATCCCCATTAAATACCCATTAAATCAACCATTTCATGGCATTTCATGGGAAAATCCATCCAAGTTAACTATGGAAAATCACCATTTTTATCCATTTTTTATGGGTAAATCACCATTTTTCACCATTTTTCATAGGTAAATCACCATTTTTCATGGGTAAATCCACCATTTCATGGGATAAAATCCATCCCCCCCCGGTGGTTTTTCCCCATGGCTCCACCATCTCGGCCGACTGGCGCCGTGGCGCCGTGCTGGGCCGCAGCTCCAAACCATCGGAGCCTGGGGCAGGGAAGGTCCACCAAAAATGGGCCTTTTTTGAAGGGTGGAAATGGATGATGTTTCTAGGAAAATGATGGGAACATGA
>Ga0126342_10002066_pt1 | contig 30392 bp, 18 predicted proteins | sample Cyp1metagenome_FD_92528 | JGI IMG/M metagenome (GOLD analysis project Ga0126342, IMG submission 92528) | Coral microbial communities from Lord Howe Island, Old Settlement Bay, Australia - Cyphastrea 1 metagenome | ecosystem: Host-associated > Invertebrates > Cnidaria > Coral ...
CATCAACTTCTTAGTTGAGGCAATGTCATGGTTTCATTTTCACCTCAAATATAGTTCACCACTTTTCTGCAAACAATAATGGGAAAACCCAATGACTATTTGATTATGTTAACAGCAGGCCAGATAACATGGTTTTTAAACCTATTTAAAACTTACAGTTGATTACGTTAGGTCAACTTTCTAGTTTACTATTAGCTATAGAAAAACAAATGTTAGTAGGATTAGTAGGTCAACTATAGTTTAATTTTGTTTGGTATATAATGACATATTATCTATAATTAGTTAATTAATATGTTATCATCTATGTCAACTATGGTTTATGGTATATTATGATATATATATATATATGTATATATATATATACCCATAATGGGGGAATGGATCTGGAGGTGTCCTAAAATGGGGTAGCCCCAAACCAATTTTAAGACACCTCCATTTCACCATTTATATACAATTACCCTTACCTTAATGATAATATTCAATGAATATATATGAATATCCAGTTATGGAGAAAAATTTCATAATATGGGGGTTACAGTATGTGCCATGATGGGGATTTAATCATAATCTGGTGTCAGAACAATATCAACCATGCATAAATCATCGCCTAAGGAGCCAATGGTTTTTGCAGTTCTGCATCAAGTTTCTGGAGGGTACCATTGTAGAGGATAGACATGTGATAATTATAGGTCAATATAGATTGGATAGCAATATGATATCGGTGTGACTGTCTCAAAAGGGATATTTGAATGGGGACAACGCCAACCACAACGGGATATGAGTTGGGTATAAATGGGATGTAAATGGAGTATACAGAATATGACATTTAGGTGAGTCTGAAAATGTGGTATGGATATAGTTTTATAGTTTTGTAAAACATATATCCCTCACTTAGGTTTTTTTTGTTGAAACCAATATTTTTGGGGATGGCTGGAAACCACCAACCCAGTCATCGTTTCGGGGTGGCCCATGGTGGCATCGTTGTGTCAGATTCCACCAACCGCCAAACAAACTTGACTCCACCTGGGCCAGATTTTTCATCGATGATTTTCCCAGCCAGATTCTTACCCTCTGGTAATGACTAACATAGCTATTGGAAATCACCATGTTTAATGGGAAAATCCACTATAAATGGCCATTTTCAATAGCTATGTTAGTTTACCAGAGGGTAATCTGTAATGTGGTCAATACAATCCAACCAATCGGATGTTTTGTTGCGCTTCGCAACCATGGGATTTTCTCGGAAACCTTTCGTTGAAAGTAAGAGTCACCGTGTTTTTGCGACATGTCCAAGGTGAGTTGAAAACCATCATTTAACTGACTGCTTGGTTACCTCATGATAGCCTATTTGGCCATTTGATGCCATTAAAAATATTCCTACCCCATCTTATTATCCTTGTTGATTGATAGGTTTCCCTACTATGGGTTATCATGATCATAATCCCCCATGAGTTGTATAGGCAGTAATTAGTCCCTATATCAACCAGTCAACCAGATATTTTGTTCATGACCGAATTTGATGCCATTTGGCATGTTTTTTAAATAGCTGACATCCCCATAGGATCCAAGTATCTTCTTAGGAAGTGTTTGGGGTATAATTTACTATAATTTGGAGGGTGATTTGTACCTTCTCAGACAGTGTTTGGATCCATAGGGATCCAACGTATGTTGTGCCTCAAATTCCAACATTTTTGTCTGGTTCCAAGTCGCAGAAGTCTGGATGCTCTTCGACTCACTCTGTCGCAGCTCCCCAACGTCTCCCTCCGTATGATGCTTGCTGTACCCTCTGGTATATAATGACTAACATAGCTATTGAAAATGGCCATTTATAGTGGTTTTTTCCCATTAAATATGGTGATTTTCCATAGTTATGTTAGTTTACCAGAGGGTATGCATCACGAGTCATGAGAGAAACCATTTTTTTTGTCCTGGAAAATGGATGATCAAACAATGTCAAAAACAAAAACGATCAGCCATTTGTATGTTATATACTTTTGTTTTCAATCTCAAAACGACCAGCAATACTAAATTACATGGAATGTTCCATGTTTGACCGTTAAATATTCAAAAGCGAATCCAACGATGTCCAGTATCACTGGTTTCAATCCCATGTTTTCAATGCTAATTTTCCACGATATAAATTATTCCAATTCACCCAATGATTCTTCCAAGTATCCCATCATTTGTCCAATTAGCCCATATTCAATGGCCATTTCAGGAACCTAAATTGGAGGTACCTACCATATATATGGCCTATATATAAGGCATATGTAAGGGAATATCCCCCCAAAATATGGCCAAACATATGGTACTAACGTACCTCCATTTTAGGATCCTGAAGATCTCCCATTGACATATGATCATGTTCAAAACAAAATCCCAGCGAATCTCCTATGAATCCCTATGGTCCATCCATCAATCCCAATGGGTTTTCGAATGGCTTTTCCAATCCCAATGGTCAGATCCCCAATGGCTTCAATGGCTTCGGACCATGGCCATGGCTTGCTCCAAGGATATGGATCTGCTGTTGCCCAACAACCCCGTGGTTCGCCCGGTGCACCCAAAGCCGCCCGCCGGGCCGGCGCCGGCCTCGAACGGCGGCACGCCGCGCTGAGAGGAGGAGCGACTTGAGGTTTTTTTGGATGGGGGAATGACGGGGAATGGTAGGATTATCATGGGAGAATGAAGGATATATCTATGTGTCCCATTTTTGGGGATATATGTATATTAAGAATGGGAGAATCATGAATAATTTCAGCCATATAATTCAATACATTTCATTGCTACAATGGCAAAACACTGGAATAATGTGTGACTAATAATCATGCGATATTTGGAAGAACTGGCAGGATCATATTGGATTTTTTTCTGCAAATCATGGGATATTCATGACCTCTCATGGCAAAAGCATCCCAAAAGCACCACCAGGGCCGAAGTCCAAAAAGGATGAGGTTTGAATCCCCAAGGGAAGCCTTGGAGCACAACGATTTAACCACTTTCAAAAGCCAGAAAAGTTCCCATTCGGGACGACATCCTACCCATTTCTATCCCCATATCTGCTGAGTCAATTAATAGTTTATGTGGGCTGGGAATGTAACCTCGTCGCAATGGCCATCAGCTGACGTATCCTCAGTTTTTGCAGACAAAATAGAAGAAGCGCATATAATAACCAACGGTGTGATAAAAGAAGACTTGTGATGTAAACTATAGACACCACCGAAGTTTAAGGATAGTCCATGGCAGAATGGGCATGGGTCAAGAGTTACCACCGAAAACAATCGCTGTTATTCACATCCCTGGTGACCGTCCTAAGATGTGCAGCATTTCCAGGACCAGAATCCCCAGAGCACCCGCTAGTGAAGATAGATTCGAGCATGTGCAGCAAGGAGAATACACTAAAACTAGTTTTGGGCTGTTGGATAAATACAAAGGTGTGAGGTTCGTAATTGCGAACAAAAAAAAACCTGTCAACATTTCAACAATAATATACAAGAATGAACAGCTTCTTAGCCAAACAGTTCAATTGTTTTTTGTGTAATCAGCCGCGCGAGGACCAAGACTGGTGCGACCTCCCTCGAGTGACATACTTGGCAGACACACATGGAGATGTCTGATAATGGTCTGTACAATACCTCCAAATGGGGGTTTCCATAAATGGGGATACCCCACAGTGGATGGTTGAAAAAATGGAACATCCTACTAAAGTGGATGATTTGAGGCTACCCCCATTTTAGGAAACCTCTATATAAATAGTCATTTTAAGAGGCAACATGTTCTCAAAATTCTGATGTGACTGATGATCCAAGTGGGAATGTTACATGTGCTCCAGTTCCTATATATCAACAAATAGAATCCCGTTCCTGTATACCCTCTGGTAATTTAACATAGCTATTGAAAATGGCCCATTTATAGTGGATTTTCCCATTGAAAATGGTGGATCTTTCCATAGCTATGTTAGTTTACCAGAGGGTATCAACAAATGGGGAACCATGCAATAAACAGCGATTGCATCAGCTAACAATGACCTTTTTTTCATGCAGGGCAGGCTTGTCACTTGCTGAAAACAAACAAACACAGAGTTTCCGCCATCAATCCCCCATCAATGGGACCATACTCCACTGGATGCCAACAGCAATGGTCACGACGTCTCCGCCCAAAGGGCGGGCTTGCTACAACGTCGTGTGTCATATGTCAGGGTGCTGGAGAAACAAATTGAAGCGGAATGGCTCAAGATGATTGGCCCCACATTACTTCGATTACTTACACCATGTGGTTTAACGTCTGAAATAGGATAGCCGAAACATCAATCTCTGATGGTTGATCATGATTATCCCCATTGAGCAATGTGGTTTTAACCATGAAAAAAACCCTATTTTCAGACAAGACCATGTGGTAAAACATCGGATGCAGCGTAACTCTTCCCAAAGATATGGGGCTATGCTGGCTATGCCTCCATTGAAGTCCCTGGATTCTGAGTTGAAACCAGGGACCTAGCACTTTACCATGGTGTTGTTATCCCCATACTTCCAATAGCAGCGTTTTGAGCCAAAAAAAAGCCATGAAAAATGTCAACAAAATTGTACATTTTTTATGGTTAAAACATTTTTTTATACAATTTGATGATATTTGATGCACACTTTTGTATGCTCTTGTCTCTGTGCAGCACTCTGATCATCCTCAGCGAGACCTGAATGATCGAATCATTAGTTTATGGGATCGTGTACTGATTGTGTCAGACACACAACTGGTGGAATTATCTGACGTTAGATCAATTTAGATCATGATGTTGCTGGAAATATATGGACATATCATATTTTGATGTAGTTAATATAGTTGACATCGATGATATTGCAATGCAACAATCTGGCATCCTACTTGTCGGTACCTATGAAGTTGATTCATGGTCATTATCCTGGACAGAATCACGGTCTCGAACACTACCATTATGATCGTCATGATGATAACCTCAATCATCAGAATGAGATATAGCAAGAAGAAAAACAAACACAACAACAGCAACGATAAGAATAATAATCACAACAACCAGAAAATAAACAAGAACAAGAACATTAACACATATATTTTTTAAAAAAAGGAGCAGCAACAACAACAACAACAAAAAGAGTTAGAGTAACAACAACGACGGCAACAGCAGCAGCAACGGCAACAGCAACAACAACAGCAATAGCAATAAGTAGTTATATATATATATTATCATTTTATAATTAATATGAATTGAATATACGACTCTATACAATTATTCATAGAATTGGATGATGGGAACATTTACAGGAAATCCCTATATTTGATGGCAGGCAAAAACAATGGTTTCCGGTTAAGATTTTCCCTTAAACCAATCCATTGAATTATACACCATCATAATCATAACAATCATTTCATCTTGCTGAAAAACCGAGACGCGCCGCGGGCGGCGTGGCTCGGCACTCCGGTGTCCGGATTTTAGGTGGGAACGACCTTGCGCGCAAGGCGGCAACTTGCCGTGCACAATGAAGATGGGTTTGAAAGCATAGAAGTGGAGATGTTTATCCGAAACGGAAGACTAGATAAGATTTGTTTCCAATTCTCTTTTGAGATATTGATAGTCCAATGAATTAGACTCATATTATATATATATATATGTTATATATGTTGTGAAGATCATTCGAAGTGTAGTTGCGAAGGGAAATCCCATTGATCCGGCCATTCACAGCATGGCCGAGTGGCGACCAAAGATGTCAACGAAAGTGGTCGACGACTTGGCGGCGTTTCACCAAAATGTTCGTGCGGGGCCGATCCGCGCCGATCCCACTGGGAACACGTGGTGCCACGTGGTGCATAGCTGGTGACCAGACCTGGTGGTTTCAAGCATACATATATTTCATTTGTTCATCCTGAGCTTTTGATGCCCACGTTTTGCATGTTTGTTTATTTTAGTCATATTAGTTGGAACATTATTCATTATTAGCCGCTATGAACCATTATTAACCATTATTAGCCACTATGGACCATTATTAACCATTATTAACCATATTACTAACCATTATTCACCATTAATCATCCCCAACCAGATGGCAACGTGTCGTGCCAGATGATGGCTAATCCACGTCGTCTCTTTTCTGGATTCATCATAACCGGAATCGGAATCCCCCACGAAACTCACCCGACAGGGGCAGCATGAATCTACAACCGACCATCTCTGATATTATTTATTTATATATATATATATGCATGGATTTATATGGATATTATATGATTATATATATATGGATATATTATATATCTGGGTAAATTATAACGACCTCACTATTCTCCCGAAGCCTCGAATCATGGTTTATGTTAGGAAAATCATCCCCAAATGGCCGAACTATTCAGGTTCGTGAATTATCATAATTTACCCAGATTAATGTGTAAATTAGACTTATGGTATACATGGATTATAAAATATAAAGAAAAACAACCTTACTATATATATATATATGTGTGTGTCTCATTATATAGTCAAACCATATACCCTATAAATCCATATATATATATATAATATGTATGCTATGTCCTTCCGACCATCTCTGATAATATATATATATGGATTTATATGGATATTATATGATAATATATATATATATGTATAATATATATATATATGTAGTATAGATAAATATACATGCAAGTAGCCACTGATCAACCCAACTGGTGATGGTAGAAATTCTTGGCTATACAGCCAGGCATCGGGACGAGCGGCGCCGCGGCACAGAGGTGCACCATGGGATGGGTGGATCTATGGATTTTTTCTACGGAAAATGGCATGGAAAATGGCCATTCAATTGGGATTTGATATGGGAGTTTTCGGAGATTTACCAAGGATTTTCGAATTGGGATGTGAATTTATGGTGATTTTTGAAGTTTCAATGGAATTTCATTGGGGTTCAATTCGAGGTTTATGTATTTTAAGGAGATGTAACTATGAACCAATGGGGTTTTCTAGCAAATTATGGTCCTTTGGGATCCTCTGGGTATGAAAATTGTGTAAGACTGACCCTCACTCTAAGACAAGGCCCATTTGTGCAGTCGTATTTGATGTGTAGGTCGAATTGTCTTTATTCGTGATGACTTACGTGAATTTCAATGGTGATTTCTTGAATTATGACGATGTATGGTGATTTATGTCTATGTTAATTTGATGTCTTAAAACGGCGGACCCCAAACTCATCCAGAATTGGTCATGTTTCATAGGGAAACTTATGGATTTTAGTGCACCTCTATTCTCCGAAACTCCGCTTATGGTGGCTTAGGTTTCGTCAAGAGATGATTTCACAGATTCTGGGTTGATTTGTTGTCTTTTTGGTGAAATCGGTCAAATCCAAATCGAACAAAACAACATGTTCACTGTAATGTGAATCTTTGAACATCGCAAGTTTTTGTTTGTAATTTGATATTCAAAGAGTCAAATTCTTTGCTGCTTTGGGGACAGATTTGTTCGAGGCTGTGCATGTCCTATTGTTTGGTCTATTGATTAATGCCCTATAGATCCAGTTTCGTTTTTAAACCCCTATTTAATGAGTTTCAACTGTTTTTGTCAATGTGCTACTATGTATTATTAAGCCAATTGATTAACATCAGTTATCATTTGGATACCCATGATTAATTGATGATTAATCCCCCAATCAATATCTGATGTATTATATTAAGCCAATTGATTAATTAATTAATTAACTAATTAATGAATTAAGCCATTTGATTAATCCCCAGTTTTCAGTGTCCCAAAGTCATTTTCCATTTTTCCCCATCGCTGCCCCTAAAGGCGCCGTTGTTTTCCACACCTCTGTGGGAGCCGGTCGTGCCAGCCGTGGATGAAGGTGCCGGGGCCGGGTATGACCTATCGATATGATGAAGATCTCCTTTGATAGGGTAAAAAAAAGCTGTGTTTGTTGTTTTTTTTGAGATGAATCTACCCATGTTTTTTGGAAATTCCTTGGGGGTTGTGTCTTATTTTTCTATGCCATCTTTAAGCAAACCCAAAAAATATTCCCATCAGGTTCCCGAATCTTTCGGGTGACGACACTGTGTCCCCATAAGGCCGAGCTCAAAATTTGCCAACCACGTCAGTATGGTTGTGATCATAATGATGATGGCGATGATGGCGATGATGGCGATGTTTGTATGTGTATGACGATATATATATATATATATATACATATATATATATATTATATATATGTCCACATAAATAATATCTACGCGATGCATGTATAGTATACATGCCGGGAAAGGACTTATGTGTAAAAAAAATCCTGATGCGGGGAAGGGCCAATATGCGATGGCATTGGCTGCTGTGCTAGCAAGCAGCTTATCCGGCTTATCCTGCGTCATTCCTGAAAGGGAGCATGAACCGAACAGCTCCTACGCTTTGGTTGTGTCTGTTGCGGAGGGAAGGTCTATGATAAGTATGCAGCCAACACTGTGAGCAACACATGATACAAGCCATCAGTGGTCTGGGCTCTGGGGGTCTAGTCTGGCTTGAGCTACAGGAACATCACCAAGCAAAAACAACTCCAACTTTTGAAGATAGTTTGTCCCAGATAGTAGCAAAAGTGTCATCCTCCAAAAAGATCCACCATCTTCAGACAAAATCCTCGGTGGATTTCTCATTTCCTTGGAGGCAACCGCCCAAGCCCTGCGAAGGCGCGAGGATTGTCAGCTTTGGCCAAGAATTTTTGGTCAAAAATCATGGACCAAAATCATGGATCCCCGAAGCCAGCCAACATTTTGGTCATTTTGAATAGGGAAACCATTGGTTTGCAGTGCCCGCCATATCCCTACGGCGTAGATCTTTGAGGGTTGGAAGCTAAGGAGCCACGGGAGCTGGAGCCGCCGGAGCCGGGGTGCCGTGGATCATTTTACAGAATGCCCTCTGGTAAACGTTTACATAGCGAACTGGAAAACCACCAGTTCTTAATATTTTTCATGGGAAAACTCACTATTTCAATGGCCATTTTCAATAGCTATGTTAAATTACCAGAGGGTAGATGGCATGTGCAATTCAAATAATACAAAGTCGATCTTCAATTTTGGATGGAGTCGATGAATCTACTTTTGAAAAGCCAAGTGTTTGCCCCATTCGGCGACCATTTTCCAATGGTTCTCCCAGACTCGCCGCCCATTTGTCGCCAAGGTCGGCACCCCTTGGCCTGGAAAAAGCGGCGCTCCAGGCAGAGATGAAACAGGGGCTGGCTATGTCATAGTGATGCCATATAGTTACCGTATGTACCCTCTGGTAAACGTTGACATAACTATGGAACAGCACCATTTTTAATGGGGAAATCAACTATAAATTGCCATTTTCAATAGCTATGTTAAATTACCAGAGGGTATATCAAACTATACCTCTCTATATATTTTAATATATATCTATTTCTATAGTTTTGGATAACTATGCGATAGTTTCGGATTCTGTGTGCATATATATATATATATGTGTGATGTGTATGTTCTTTATAACCATGATTGGAGAGTTTATCAAAGATCATATTGGGACATGATATACACCAAAAAGATCGCATAGTGCCAAAACATGATTTGCTTTGTGGTTTTATGTGTTCTTCTTCCTTCCCACCTGGGAAACTGTCAAACTTGTCGTTTGTTTCTATGTGTCAAAGCCAACAACATCAACCAGGTGAGAAAATGATTATCAATATGGCAACTCCAACCCCATACAAATGATGCTGATGAGAACAAGTCCTCCAGTCAACAAGCATTGCAATGGAAATGGATAGGAAAACAAGGAAAAGAACCGTGTGTCAATTGGAGTAGCCAATAGCCGCCATCGAAAACACCACTGGATCATGTCGTACGGTGACATCGATGGAATACCGGTGAAACTCTTCACCTGGCTTGGACGATACACCGATGGAATGACCAAAAACCACCAGTGGGCTGCAGAATGAAGCGCGCTATTTCCTTACAGAATATAATCCCATATGCTCCACGTATGGAATATTTACCCACATTTGCCCTAAAAATCACCCAAATGTGGGTACATATACCATACATGGAGCATATGGGAATGAGAAACTCTATTCGTTGCACCAAGATGGCTGCGGCAATGAAGGGAACAGGGGAAGTTTGATCTGTCCGTTGAGTCCTTGGGTGTGCCAGTGAGGTTCCAGCCAACCCCTTCGCGGTCCCACCTGTCGTTCCAAGCTAAGACCAGGGCATCTGAAGAAGGAATCATCTCAAAATCACCTTATTGGACGGTTAGTGAAGTATTACAAAATCAAAATATTACACATATATGGATGATTATCAGATTATCAGATTATCAGATTACAAAGTATTACTATTACAAAATATATATGATATATGCATGATAAAGGTGTTCCCCTGCTGTCTATGATTGACTATCTATCCAATGGAAAATCCCCAAATGGAGGTTCTAATGGGAAAATCATTTGTCAATTATGATTATCAGAGCATTATCCAACAGGATCCAAAAAGAATCCAACACCAGTCTAAACTCTACACGATAGCTGAGTGCTAAGTGTCTCAGATTCCCGCAATTGCAAGGTGTTTGGCTACAGATCTGATCTTTCAGTGGGCCAGATAGCCTATGGGCATCCAAGAGCTCCAGATCTGTCATGTTGCTGTTGCTCCGGGTGTTCAAGCTCATGTTGCTGTTGCTAATGGTGCCCTTGTTTTTGTTGCTTGCACTGACATATCTTTCGCATTTTGCTTATCTTGCTCAACAAGTTCTCCTGATTTGTGTTTTATTGCCATACGTTTTGTTCTCGTTGGTTGTTGTTGTTGTTCTTCTTGTCGCGTTTGTGTTGTTGTGGTTTGGTTGTGGTCATTACTGTTGCTCTTGTTGGTCTTACTGCTGTCTTCAATATCTGCAACTGTTCTTGTTCTTCGTGATGTTTTATTATGGTCCAATTCCAAAAATTCTGATCATGTTACTTCCGCAGCTGCTCCCAAGCAGAATGTCCTTTTTCATGTGGCCGGACCTTGTGGCTGCACCATGTCTCACCTTGCATCCGTTCCCCAAGGACCGCGGCTCCGACAAAACGCCCCGCGGCGGCATCAACGGCGCCGTTGATACGGGCGCAACGGGTGCAACGGGCGCGCCCTGCTTCGTGTCACCCCATGGGCGACCAAAGGAGTTGGCACCTTAGGGGTTGCAGAGCCGTATGTGTTTATTTCAGTGCCCGTCCATTGGATGACGGATGTTGATCCCATTTGTTGGAGGATAGTATCTTAAGGTATGTTAGTCAACTTCGCAATGTTAGTCAGTTGCCTGTGTTTGATCAAACCTATATATCTTTTGCTGGTAAAATCAGCATGTTAGTTGAGTTTATGTCCCAAGTAATCCGGCCTGGCAACAGAAACTCCCCACAGATGAGTTTCCAATTTAATCTAATTTCAAGAAATGGGGAGTGTCAATTACCACGTTTGTTTACGGGATGGTACCAACTCGTACCAACATTGTTATTTTCAGTAATTGCATTGTTTGTGAAATTTGGATAAAGATGGATACCCTCTGGTAAATGTTTACATAGCCATGGAAAATCACCATTTTTAATGGATTTACCCATTAAAAATGGGGATTTTCCATAGTTATGTTAGTCATTACCAGAGGGTACCCTCACTTCAGTGGTGAATTCAGGTGTTTTTCGGTACATCTCAGGTGTTTTTTTGTCGTTGAAAAAAACGTGACCGTCTGGAATCCGTGAAAAATTTCCCGTCTCCCAGAATCCAGTGATCATTCTCATTCATATCCCCAGATGTATGTATATATGGGTATGGATCAATACCTATTAATACCATTTTTAGGGGGATAAACATCCATTTACCAGCTATTTTGATGTTCACCAGGGGTACAAGGTTTTGACACACTGCCATAAATATATATATATATATCCAAATTATCCCAGAATATCAATATCCAATCATATCCTTATCATTCCTTTAAAGCAAATCCCCAATTTCCTCATGGTGCTGTTCAATATTTCGTACCTATTTCTTGAGATGACCGGTAAATATTCCAGCAACATGGAGCATATGGGAATGATGTTGTTCAAACAAAGCAACAGATCCCTATCATCCCATGTAATTCCCCATCTCCCTATTTTTTTGGATCAATACCCTCTGGTTATTTAACAAAGCCATGGCAAATGACCCATAGAAATAGATGGTTTACCTATTAAAAATGGTGATTTTCCATGGCTCTGTTAAATAACCAGAGGGTACTATTCTAAATACCATATTATATATAGAGGGGATGAACATCCATAACTCCATTCCAGAACTCCCATCCAGAACTGCCATAAATCGCTATTTTGGTGACCGGACATCACCGGGGTGTTGACCGATTTCCCATCGGCGATCGCCGAGGCGATCCAAGTCGCCGCGCCTTGGGGCTCTTCCAACGCCCGGGGGCGCGGGAGGGGACGTTTGAAGTTGCTGAAGAGCAACGGAAGATGCGGAGGCCAACTTGAATGCCACAAAATATGCAAAGCTCATGGAAACATCATTCTTCAACTGGCAGAACATGTGGGAAATCAATGAAAATCATGCAATTTTTTTTTGTGCTTAAGATGATTTCAGCGGGTCTGAATTTATTGAAGCAACTGTTCCGTTGGAACCCCAATCGGAGTCAAATTGGGCCTCAAAAAACTTCCCGACCCCATCCCATCCCTACAACACATGAACGTCATGTTCACAACAAACAAAAATGAAAGACGCCGTTGGCGGTCAGAAAATGGTAGTTTCTCTTGTTTGTTTTTTTTTCCGTTCAATCAATCCATTGACATCTGGAGGAAGTCATCAGAAGTGATTGGTGGTTTGGAACATGTTTTATGACTTTCCATATATTGGGAATGTCATCATCCCAACTGACTAATAATCATGTTTTACTTTCCATAATATATTGGAAATGTATGGAAATGTCATCAATTTCAACTGACTCATATTTTTCAGAGGGCTAGGTTGCTCAAAACACACCAACCAGTATTTCCCAGTCATATGTCGCTGCCACTTTGAGGCCTTGGATCAAGCAGGAAGTGGAAGGTGAACCGCGGTGACCGAACCGCGGATTGAATCCAATGTTTCTATGGGTCGTAGGTCACCACCATTCGAAAGTCCCATAAAATGTTATAATGTTGGTGAGGTTTTCTTGTGGTTTATAACATTTAATAACATCTAATTATTCTATAGAATGTTTTTAACACATTCTGTTCTAAACAATTATCCGTTGTGGGTGTCATACTGGTCATCTCTGGCTGTCTGACGATCATCCCCCAAGAGATAAAATTGTGAAGGAGATCGGGGAGATACCCGGAACGGCGGGACGTATTCAAAAACCTCCAGAAATGAGAAGGTCACTGGATAAACCATCCATTTTGTTAAGTAAGCCGCTATTCTATTTTTGATGTTCGTTTTCATGGAAGATTCACGGATTTTAGATTCTTCTTCCATTCTAAAAGTTGAGAAATTTCTTATCTTCAGCACAAGTCAATCATTTTGGGAGATATATGGGGGGGGTTCTTAAAATGGGGGGTCCCCAGTCGTCACCATGGTTCTTTCAATGCTAAGTCATGTTTCAATAACTTGATGATGCAACCCCCATGACTTTGGACATCTCCAAATAAGATCTTGGGCGTTTTGTTGAATCCCCATTCATCATTTATATGCCCTATATGTTCCCATTCTATTCATACGGTCATGGTCATATAGTAGTCCTGTGGTCATATAGTCTCATATAGTCATATGGTGATTTTTGGGCTGGATAAATACCATTATAAATATACCATTTTTGGACAATATATAATATATAGTTACAATTGATGTTATAGTTAGTTATAAATGATGGTATACGGTATAGGTATAATTGATGTTATAATACCATTACAATTATACACCATTATAGTTCATAAACATAAACCCAATGTTTCGATAATATAGCTACGAACAATATCTAGCATTAAATAGATATGCCATTTTATAATCCAGTAGGTAAATCAGTAAATCAGCATAAATCAGCTATTTCTACATGTTCAATAGCTATGTTGAATTTCCAGAGGTTTCGTTATAATCCAATGGTTCTTATCCAGTTATCCGACAGGTGCATTTGCACCATGCAGCCCTCAGGTGGGACCCGGGTGGGACCCGGGATGGCCCATGGCCGCCATGGCAATTAGCTATTGAAAATGACCATAGAAATAGTGGGTTTTCCCATGGAAAATGGTGATTTTCCATAGTTATGTTAGTTTACCAGAGGGTATATATATATATATATATATAATTTTACAATAATCCATGTATACCATCAGTCTAATTTACACATGAATCTGGGTAAATTGTGATAATAATTCACGAACCTGAATAGTTCGGCCATTTGGGGATGATTTTCCTAACATAAACCATGATTCCAGTGAGGGAGAGCAGTGAGGTCGCTATAATTTACCCAGATATATATATATATATATACCAAACAACCAGCGATTCTAGGGTAAGGTACTATGGAAAATAAGGTATCTGATGGTACCTATAAGGCATTACTAAACCTCCCCTAAATAATAAAACTACCCTACGTTTTACTATTTGGGATGGTTTAGGGGGGGGACGTTTAATATTAGGGTGAAGGGTTTATTTGCAGATAAACCCATATGGGGATGGGTCAAAACCTACTATCATATTTGGGGTAATAACCATCAACCATCCATTAACCAGGGAAAAAAAGGTGCCTAAGGTACTATGGAAAATATACGGTATCCCCATTTTGGATGGTATGAAGAATAAACAAACATGATAAACCCATATCCATCGATGTTTTTGTCCCATTTAAAAAAAAAAAAAACACTTCTGAAGTTCTCCGGCCGCAATCTTGACAGGTGGATGGTCTCCTCAAGCCGTGGTATCATTTACCCGGGAAGCTGGTGACAGGGAAAAAACAAGAACATATCATCAAGTTCATGAGAAGGTTGTAGAACTTGTTTATAGAACCATGATTGGTTGATCCAGGATCGTGAACGGTAGTGAACATCATTTAGGCACTTGGTGGAACAGATGGTGGAAGCCGCCGACTTCCTGCAAGGAAGCAGCAGAGAGTCCAGCTGACAACAGATGTGGAACTAATTGCAAGGCATGAGCATCACCACCACCACCACCACCATCACCAACACCATCACCATCAAGAGCGACAGCAAAATAAACTCACAACTGCACCTTGACAAATATTTACACCTCCAGAACGCAACCCTAACCATAGTAGCGTAGTTTAGCTTGGGCAAAGGCAAAGCTTACTTTGCCCCGGCTTGCTGATGGCCTGGCCGCAGCCAAGCCATGCGCGCGCGTGCAGCAGAGAAGGCCAGTGCCAGCGGCGCCGGCAACGTGGAGAAAGCGCAGCCAAGCCTAGAGAGGGGCAGTGGATTTGATCCTTGGGCCATTTGTCGTTGGGGCCAAACCTTCAGGCATTGGAGCCACAACTGTGCTGGTGGCTTAGGTGACTTCAGTGTCCTCTTTTGATTTGGGGTATGCCAAAATGAACGTAGCATTTTTTTTTAGTTTATGTAAGTCGTTTAAGCCGGACATCGGATTTTTTTTCATGCATCAATGCTGCATCAAACTGTATCAGTAGTTTTTGCACGATCGGGAAGCGGGATGTCGGCGGTGGAAACCGATGTACATCCAGTTAAATCAAGATCGTTCTTTACATTTCCTAGTCAGGGTCCAAACCACGCACTTTCCCTACCAGCAACTAACCAGTGTTTTAAAAAAATAAAATACTGTGTTGTTGGAAAAGTATGGGGTAAAAGGGTAAAACTCACTTGGTTTTTTCTTTTTAATAGGATATTCATGGATATCCCATACAATACCATGGTATATCATTGAAATGTTACCAAATATCATGTCCATTCATTTCCCACAATAGCCATTGTGTATGTTGTATATCAAGTACCATGTATATAATCATGTTACCCATTTTTCAACGGCTATTTTCGCCGGGCAGACACCCCATGTTCAGACAGCCCCACGCAACGTTGCTGGTCTCCATGGACTGACACCAGTGATATCCTGGGTCAATGGACCATTGATGTAGCTGGTGTTTAATGTGGGGGATGGGATTATGAACTACAGTTATGATTATTATATATATATATATCATTATATATCTATTGGTGGATAAACACCATTGGTTTCTTAAACACCATTGATACACAGTTTTGATAAATAACCATAGTTTCTAAATACCATTGATATCCATTTATCTGGGTAAATTATAACGACCAAACCCTGTTCTCCCGAAGCCTGGAATCATGGTTAATAAGAGGAATCATCCCAAAATGGCCTTATTTCAGAAAGCGAATTATAATTTACCCAGATTTATCAATATCCAGGATTATATCAATTATATCCATATATATATATAAAAATCCAAACTTTCCACTGATTCCAGTTTCAAAACACCATTCAATCACCATATCCATATCAATCCAAACTTTCTGGATTATCGACTTTTTCAAAGTTTGACTCGCAAGGAGACAAAGCATTCCAACCGCTTGCCTTTCGATGCTCGGCCGGAAGGGTTCCCACTTACCGTGATGAGGATTGATCCAATTTGGAGTCTGTTTCGGCATGGGCCCAACTAGGATTACTAAGTGCCAGTGGAAATTGCAGCCTTTGATTCAGTGTATATATATTTATATATATTTATACATATACGACTGATCTCCGGACATAGCAGCCCCATAATTCGGATGGATCCAGGTTAGGATTTGTTCCGCGAATTTTCGCATCGAAATGTCTTGTTTTGGGTGCTGATTTTCAACTGGCATCATGTTTGACACCCTGGCAAATACCCAAAAGTTGACTTCAATTAATGTGTTAGATCGATAATATATGGGTATGGGTCAATACCTATAGATACATTTTTAGTGGGATGAACATCCATTTACCAGCTATTTTGGGGTTCACTAGGTACCAGGGTTTTGACCCATCCCCATATAATATATAATATAATAAATATAATAGATAGTTTCTTCAGTTTTAGGGCCAAGCAAACTGGATGCAGGTTCTTTTCATCAGGCTGTAAGATCAGCATGAGTTGATCCTTATATCTATATGAATGCGGTTGTTTTAGACTCTTTTCCACATTTGAGACTCACAGTTGTCCCAAAATTTGCTTCCAGCTGAGTCTCAACAGAGCTTTGGTGTTGGTTTTGCCATATATCAGTATATATCCAAAGATATGATCAGCCTTGATATAGGCCGTCTAGCCTCCAATGTTGAACGTTGGAAAAGCTAGGGCTGTAGATCATTTTCAGGAGTTTCCCCATGGGGATTTGTGTGGCAGCTGCAGGTTGTGATTAGCACCTCGGAGCAGCAACCGCCGTCAGTTGTGGTTGGAAGGGATCACTGATAGGGATCATACTTCTACGATGACTGTAATAAAAACTAAACATGAAGAATCGTCATGAAAGATGTCATGACATGATATCATATAATCACTCTAGATGTCAATAGTACCAGCAAGTACCATACCAAATACTTTACGAAACCAAAAACGAATACCCTCTGGTAATGACTAACATAGCTATTGAAAATGACCATAGAAATAGTGGATTTTCCCATTGAAAATGGGTGGATCTTTCCAGTTCGCTATGTAAACGTTTACAGCGCCGCTGAGCCCATTGGCCCGGTCTCATGGTCTATGTTGAAATTTCTTGCCCACTGGTGAAGCTGACATTTACCCTCTGCTTATGACTAACATAGCCATGGTATAGATGTCCCATAGAAATAGATGGTTTCCCTATTGAAAATGGTGATTTTCCATGGCAAACTTAGTCATAACCAGAGGGTAGATCTTTTATCTATGAAATTGTTCGTCAAACCAGCATGTTTGTTGGTCTAAGGATTGGTTTTGTTGCTTAAATCCTCAGTGTTTGATGCTTAAATTAAATCAGAAAAATCCCCATCATGCTCGCCACAAGGCCATATTTGATAAATAGAAATAGATAAAAAATGCAAAAACCCCATTGTTTGTTGGTGACACGCTCATTTTTCTGAAGAAATTGGTCCTTTTACCCAAGTGTTCACCTTCTCAATTCGCGGATCGAAGCGTTGCTTCGAAGCTGCGAACCAGTAAAGCACAAAAAACACATCAGCTTTGGTGAAATCAGTTGTTTTCGATACATGCTTCAAGTTCTATGCCCCAGTTCCTCACGTTTCCGTTCATTTTTCAGTGACTTGGCCCATTGAATCCCCTTTTTGTGCCAGGAATCTCCATATTTTTGCCGGGTGAAGACTAGTTAAAGACTTGAAAAAGACCCTATGCTCGATGCAGGGGAACACCCATTGTTGTTGCTTTATTCACCTTTTTTTGGTGAATAACCACATCGTTTGAACTGCCAGATGTTTGGGTTGTGATGTTGGTTTATAAACCCAATCCCTATATGGTTATAGTGATACTGATAACTATAGTCTATAGTATTCATGGGCTTAACATTATAGTTGTATAGGCTATATTCAGTTGTATAGTTATATTCCCCATAAACGTCCATTCACTAGTTTGTTCGCTATAGTGTACTATAGTGATATCCCCCAAGAAACATGCTAAGTTGACCAAAACATATGGTGAACATGGGTATTCAGAAAGCTTTTTGGAGGATATATCATGATATATCTATAGTATTCATGATTATTCATGGGTCATCATTAAACCAACAAAGCATGTGCTTGGTGGTTTGGAACATTTTATTTTCCCATATCTTGGGAATGTCATCATCCCAACTGACGAACTCCATCATTTTTCAGAGGGGTAGGGCTCAACCACCAACCAGTTGTTTTCTTCAGATCTTTCTACATTTGGGTGATTTTTGGGGGAAACGTTGGTAAATCTTCCAGCACCATGGAGCATATGGGATCAACCAACATCATTCATAATCACCATCATTCACAATCATTGTTTTTTTCAACTCCATCTATAAACCAACATCAAATGTCATAATAATATCTTATAATCATTAGATGTCAATAAACCAACAACGAACAAACATCTATAAACCAACACTAACCAACATAAACCAACGTACCACGGCGATTCCGGTGGTTTTTTTTGGGCCCCTTGGGCGCCTCGGAAAGGTCTCGCCTTTCTGGGTCTGGGCCTTTGGGCCTTCCTGGCGCTCCGCCTGCACGGCCTGAACGGCCTGGAGACGACGCCGGCGCCGCAAACGCCGGCGCCGAAAGCGGCGCCGGTGCTGAGACCGAAGGATGAGAGTGCCCTGGGAAGCGCTTAAAAAAACGAGGTTTTTTTGTTGGTTAGGGGGTGAAAACTATAGTATAGAATATTGTTGGTGATAGTTATATTGGTGGAATATGGCAGATCGAAGCTTTTTTCGAGGTGTTTGTTCGATGTTTTTGTTGCTGGTTTGTCATCATAGAGTTTTTGGAATACTTTCGGGTAAGGGAATCTTGGACTATACTATTAGTCCTTAATTCGAATGTGCTTGAGTAAGTAAACTTGAGTTTGAGAGAGTGGCAAATGAAAGAGTTACATCCCTACAATATGTTTCAGTTATTTCAACCTGATCACTTGAATTTTCATGGTTGTTGAACGATAATCCTATGGTCGTGTTGCTGATGGATGCTCCTATACCAGGCAGCAGCTTCGGCGCCATGGGAAATCGACCCAGGTCATCGTCGTCGTGATCGCTTCAAAAATCGCCAAGCGCAAGCAGCGCAAACGCAGGCGTGCGGAGATTGGGAGAATCACAAAGGGCGATAGAAAGAGGGATGATTCTCAAGCAACTATGAGGGTATGGATATTTGACCCAAAGCACAACACGAAGAAACACGACGCGTGCCGCGAAGTGCCCATGAGATTTTTCAAGGCTAGATGCCGCGTTTGGGGAACCTGGCAGATTTGATGGGCACTGCCATTTTTTGAGAGAAAAAACAACAAGAAAACCTGGTCATATCATGTCATACAGTAAGGTCATACCCTCTGGTATATTAACATAGCCATGGGAAATGGTCCATTTATAGATGGTTTTCATATATTAAAAAAGGTGATTTTCCATTGCTATGTTAAATAACCAGATGGTATTTGATTTCAACATATTTCAACCCATGCAAAAAAACGATTGGCAGGCACAGAAAAACGCCTCTGCACCGGCGGTCGTTGTGCAAACGCCAGGCTGGAGATCCATGGGCCAATGGATATACTAGTAGCTGGGTCATATTAGCTTCAAAATCCTCCTTTACAAGGCATTCATAAGCAACAGAAACCAACTATGGATCATATGGATCCTTAAAAAACCGGTCTCAGTGGTATAACTTCCTTGTTAAGATGAAGGAATTCACCTTGGGCTTGGTCCATCTCAACAAAATTCCAATGAACTTGCGCTTGAAATCCGTTCCAACCTTGTCTGGTTGGTGGTTTGGAACATGTTTTCCATATATTGGGAATGTCATCATCCCAACTGACAAACTCATATTTTTCAGAGGGGTAGGTCTACCACCAACCAGTTGTTTTCTTCAGATCTTCGATGCTTTCCGCCGAAAAAAGGCCTGAATGATCATGAAATTCTCCCAATCGACGTAAAAAGGCCTGAATGATCATGAAATTCTCCCAATCGACGTGTCAATACCAGGCCCCAGGACGTATCCACGTCCCAGCACCTTGGCTCAGCATTGAAGGGGAACAACGGGGATCAACTACTACTAGGTCTTTCGGGTGTTTTTCCATGGTTATTCCCCTAGTGAATGCTTGTTTCCCCTACAATTTCGTGGTTCCCTCCTAACTTTTCGGATTTTGGTTCCTAAAAATTTTCGGACATGAAATCGGACTTCTACTACTGTAGCTAATCTATTGGGGATTATGATATAACACCTATAGTGAGGACAAAGCCAAATGGTGCCTATTCAACTCGTTGGTCGTTTTTTTCGAGTCAGAATCTCACCCGCTGAATGACACTTTGGGGATCTTTTGTGTACCCCACCATCGATATAGAGTGATATAGATATAGACTTAGATGACTTGGGATCAGTAAATTTCTACTGGGAAATTGGGAATCTAGAACCACCCCCTTGCACCTTCCTTGGTATTCCGCCATTATTGGCGTGCCGGCGTGCTGGTGGATCAACATAGGTCCGCATCCAGCTAGCGCAGCGACGCCGACGAAGTCGACCGCGCCGCGGGCAGTGGCGCTGCCCATGGCGTTGATACCTAGACCACAAGTGCTGGAGGCACTGGGCTTGGAGGATCCCGGGGCTCAATGAATACCCTGGATTCAACAAACCATGGAAAAGCCATGGAAAAGCCATGGCTTCCTGTTCAGAAGCTGATTTTCTAAATGGTGTTTCACATCTACGGTAGTTTACAGGAAGGTAATTGGTGTGTGTGTGTTTATGTACATATATATCCCAGTAACTTTTTGTTTTATGTGAAATTTCCGGGGGCAGTGGCTTCAACTATCTTTGCCTGGGGTCATATATTCCATCTGTAATTGGGGTGCAGAATAAAGTAATATAAAGTCCCAAGTATCTTCACCGGGCAGAATCGGTTGATGGTTGGTGAATGGGTGATGCATCGTTTTTTGAAGTATATCATACGACCTCCTATTTAAGATTAAGATCTTGCTTGTTTCAATGAGTAAGGTTAGCCATGGGCCCATGAAGTTAGAAGCTGTTTGTCAAAGGTGACCACTAACAGACTAACAGCTGGAGATATCATGATATTTGCATGTGGGGTCCCAGTTTGCCAACCAAGAAAATCAGATTTCATGATTTAGGGATAGTTGGGTCATTCCAGTAGCGTGGCTGGGCATTTTCGGGCCACGTGTGATGATCTAGTTAAATCAGACAGAATTGATGAGACTTGATCCACTTGACCTTCGGTGGCTCCTCTTTTTTCACCATTAGATCCCACTAAATCACCATGAAAAATCACCATTCATCACCAGTTTACCGGCCATTTATAGTTCCCACAAATATCTGACCTTCGATCCTTCCACCTTTGGTCAAATGTGGTCAAACCTGGCTGGATAATCCACCATTTTTTCATATTTTTCCATCAATAAAAAGCTCCATGATCCTCTACTTAATTATGATATTTATATATATTTATATATTGATTTGGAACCATGGAATTTTGAATGACTTTCCCATCATCTTGGGAATGTCATAAAATCCCAACTGACTTTCACTCACTCCATCATTTTTCAGAGGGGTAGGTGGCTCAACCACCAACCAGATTATTATTAACCATCATTAACCATATAATAACCATTAATATTAACCATCATTAACAGTATATTAACCATAGATTAACCATTATTAACAGTATATTAACCACAATGGTAGGTTTTTCCCACCAACCACCAACCAGTATATAGTTCAGGGATGTCCCAGCCGTGTCGCGCAGACCCTTTGGGCCTGTCCGACAGACCAGGTCTTACAGCTCGAGAGCGACGTCTCGAAGCCTTTGGAGTGGCGCCCTGATGCCATTTTCGTCGATGGAAACGACAACTTGTGGAATCAATATCCCATAGGATCCATGTATGGTATATCTGCTAACATTGGGGGTATATTGATGGTAAATGTTACCATATATAGCATACATGGATCCGATGGGTATATGGATAATATGATGAATATTCACCGTGCAACTATGGAATATGACTTTTTTCCATTAAAAAATAAACAACATATGGAATTATCATGAATTATCCACAATTCTCAGTGAATAGTTGACTAATATGACTAATATGACTCAATATTCACTGATTGTGGATAAATGATGAATCTTGTCTGGGTAAATTATAACGACCTCACTACGACCTCACTGGAATCATGGTTAGTAAGGGAAATCATCCCCAAAGGGCCTTAATTCAGGTTAGTGAAATATTGTAATTTACTCAGATCTTGTGGAGAATTCACATATGAATGTGGTGGAATCCTGAGTTGGGATGGTTGACCTATGTTGATCATGGTGGCTTTTTCAACCACCAAGCCAGGAGGGAAGGTTTCCGAGGGAAGGCAAGGGGATGAGTTACTACATCTTCGACCATTGATGTAGGTGGTGTTTAATGGGATGGATGGGATTATGAACTACAGTTATGATTACTATATATACGTATATATATATATATATATTGATGATCATACCATACCTTTAATTACCATTATATTACTATTAATATGGGTAGTACCATTATTTCCCAAACTATAAGACTATCATAAACTACTAATCATTAAAAAATCCAACCGATGGTCACTAACCACTATTATACTGAACTACTATTACTAGCCATCCCAGGTCACTTCATTGGGTGGGAGCAGAGTTACCTTTGCTGGGGAGCGACGCCAGGCGCGGCAATGGTGAACATGCCCAAGTTGTACGTATTTTTTTTGTAACACCCAAAAAGATTCTAAAATCCCATTGAAATAGTGGTAAATCACGATTTTCTACCTTTTTGGGGGATCACATTTGTGGTATTTCAAATATGGCATGTCCATGTGGAAAAAGATGACCCAAAGCAGTGCAGTGCACTGCTTTCACTCGGTGCAAAACGGGCACCGAGTCATAGCTGAGTCCCAGTAACATCCACATCCAGTAGCTGCGGTACGTGAAAAACCCTCAACGTTGACAGTTTACGAACTGGAAAGATCCACCATAGCGAAAAAAGCTGGGTAAATCAACTAGCAATGGAAATGTGAAAAATAGCTATGTGAATGTTTACCAGAGGGTAGCCCCAAGAATATACCCAACCGATGTGATTTCCGTGGCTTGCTGGACAAAAAATCCCCATGTCGTTGAATGATTTTGCGAAGTAAACCTCCATTGTCCTCCATGATCGTGAATTTCCCAGCCATGTTTGATGGTAACCATGGATTGGATCCACTTCAAGTCACTTCCTGGTTGGTGGTTTGGAACATGAATGCTATTTTCCCATATCTTGGGAATTTCATCATCCTAACTGACTTTCACTCCATCATTTTTCAGAGGGGTAGGTAGGTATACCACCAACCAGATTATATGTCCAACCAGCCACATTCTATGCCCGATACCCTAGTTTTTTGTTATCCGAAAGCCAGGTTTGCCTTGAACTCCCTGGAGTCCTTGTTGCACGTCACAGCCAAAGCTGGGAGGGGAACAAGTGGCCTGAAGGCCAGCGAAGCGCCAGCCAGCCGTTCCAGGGTCTAGTGGGTGTCATATTGGGAATTTCATCATCCCAACTGACGAACTCATATTTGTCAGAGGGGTGGCTCAACCATCAACCAGCTAAAAAGGGTGAAGATCATGGGAAAATCCGTGGGGACTTCCACGAAGCAAATCGAGCTTCTTCTGAGTCGGTGGAACATGGAAAATCCACCATGACTGGGGAATCGATGAGGGGAACATGTTGGAACCCCTCAATCCCTGGGGTATCAATGGACCCACAAGTTCGTGGTTGTTTGATATCTTCGAACCACCCATCTGTGGATGGATTTGATTCAATACCCGATGGATTTGATTCTGGGATGGTGCACCTCACTGCTAAATGTAATTACAAACAATCATGCATGTATCCTCACCTAAATTCGGGTCTCAATCTTCGAATCCATCAAGTTGTTTTTTTTTCAGAACACACAAAACTGGTTGGTGGTTTGGAACATTTTTTTGTCCATATATATTGGGAAGAATCATCCCAACTGACTTTCGTATTTTTCAGAGGGGTAGGTATACCACCAACCAGAAAAGCATCCCATTTTTTTGAATCAAATCCAATCTTGGTGTCGTGTTTTGAAGAACTTTTGGGTTCATCAAAACCAACTAATTGGGGTTAACAAAGAATCAGCTGGAGAATTGTCCTTGTCCTTGAAACCCAGCAGCTTCGTAAGTTCCCACGGAAACAATCCACATGTGGGTTTCAAGAAATGCAAGTCATTGGATTGGTTTAAGGAACATGTTGCAGAAAACCTCTAAACAATGATGGTCAACACCATGATTTCCAGTTTCCAGTTTTTCCCTTTTACCAATCCAATGATAGAGAAATATAGATAAATCAACAAATATCATTTAAGTTGCCATTCCCCATTTTTATCCCCAATATGAATCACCATGTTTTTTTCAAAAAACCATGAAAATCACCACATGAAATCACCAGTCTTCCTCAGCGGGTGTGAACTGTCCGTTTCCGCAGGTGGTTGTTCGCCCCGGCGACCGTACGGGGGCAAGGCACGCGTGTCTGGAGTTGCTGAAACAGGAGCTACCGAGGTGCGGAGTCATGGAGATACCCCGCTGGATGGTACAGTTATGGCCCGAAATACCAGTTATAAGTACTAACAAGTCACCCCATTTATAGAATGTATAATCCTATCTATAACCAGTTATAACTAATAAATGGCCATAACTGTAGGGAAAAGCCATCTATGAATGGATGATGAAATGGGCTAGCCCTATTTTAGGAAACCTCCTAATATGTGGGCCTGGTTTTGTAAGATTTAGTGAATGGAATAATCGGATACCTTCAATTTAACAGTTTGCCATGGGAGGATCCACCATTTTTAATAGGTAAATCATCTATGAATGGGCCATTTTCCATTGCTATGGTGAATTACCGGAGGGTATTACACATTACAAACGATGGGAACAAACATGTACATATATATATATATTATCTGGGTAAATTATAACGACCTCACTGCGACCTCACTGGAATCATGGTTAGTAAGGGGAATCATCCCCAAATGGCCTTAATTCAGGTTAGTGAAATATTATAATTTGCCTATATATATATTTATATGATATTTGATTGAAATTGGATAATGTGGGAATCATCCCATATATATATATATACACGTACTTGTGATAGAATAGGAAACAATTACGGGCGTGGGGTTAGAGGAGCATCCAGGATTTTAAACAACACAAATGCGGTTTTCATTAAGCATTGGAATTGGTGGTTCCCCTTTTGTGAGACATACTCGCTGATATAGTTGGCAGCACGGAATTCCCCATGTCAATCCTCAGGGATTCTTGTGCTACCTTGGTTTTTCTCATTTGATAGTTATACGGAAGAAGGAATTCACCACTGCATCGCCATGGTATTTTTTTGAAGTTGAGCTGGCTGGGGTTGGGCACAAGAAACAGATCCTTGCCTTAAGGACAACCAGAAACTGAGCAGGCAGTTGACGCGCTGCATATCAGCCACACAACGAGTGCTTACCGTAAGTGAGCGCTTCTTAAGATTTGGTTACCTCAAAACTCAAAACCATGGTTTTCTTCCAATTCAAAGTGACCAATGTTATCCAATGTTCATCAATGTTGAATGATGTTGGGATCCCAAGAATGGTCCCTCTCCACGAGGTCGCACAAGGGCTACGAAGAACATGTCAAGGACGGGAGCTCTGTCGGATGGTGCTTAGTCCATGGGAAGGCCACCCATGATGGTTCCGGAAATCTCCGGACGTTGACATTTTCACCTAGGTTGAAGTAGCAAGGCTCATTACAAAATGAATCAGATTCCATTTGATATCATTTGATGTTTCCAAAGCAAGCACGTTTTTTGATGTTTTTTGTATTAATGAATGATGTCCATTGCCACTTTTATGTGCTATGGTTTTTTCTGAAGCTTTTTGATCTAAGTGTTGATTCCTGTTTCTGGCTCCAATCCCTTTCCCGTGGTCTAAACTGGAGCGCCCTGTTGACATGGTCACTACAGTCCTGACATTTGTTTCTTTTATCCCAGGAGCTCCGGCATCCACGGGTTTCCCTTGATACCTGGATAAGATTGACACCCTCTGAATGTTTGACCCGTATCTTCGCCATTAGACATCATTAGACTATGAGTTTCCCTTGTTTGTGGCCAACTCTATGCTATGGCTAGGTATTGGTGATTGTAGAATCCATGATCATAAACCACACCATTTCCGAAGCTGGTTTAAACCCACACAGCCACATGCGCTTCTGGTTTGTAATTATCTCTTCTTGTCTCCATGTTTTGCCCTGTGGTAGACTTCAGTATCTGGTATATCTGGTACTGGAAGTGTGTCCCGTTTATAGATCATTGTCCCAGGTCACAGCGATTGTTCCGGTGACCATCTTCCGAAACGGCTCATGACCGGCCCCTGAATCCCTGGTTGAGATTTCAACTTCACGTCATTACCCTTCGATAATTTAACGTAGCTATGGAAACTCCCAATTTGTAAATATATGTTTCATAAATTATCATAATAGTCATCGTTTTCTATGTTCCATCCATTCCATGGCAAACTCTCGACATGGCTTGCTGAAAAACGGTCCAACTGTATCGATGTTTCCCCATTTTTCCCGTTTTCCCCATCATAAACCAGCATATTTCTGGAGGAATTCCCAGCTCGCACAGGCTCCGATATCCCATAAATGCATATAAATGCAGGAAGGTAAACTAAGATATTCACCACTTGAAGGATAAAACTCATGGAGGATGTGGGATAATTTGGATAAACTATAGATCTTTTGACCACTTCAGGCGCATCATTTTGGGTCAAAATGTTGGCATTTTGGACTTGGGAAACCCGAAAAAAAACTGGGTGTTTCACCTCCAATGGATCCAGGATTGGCACGCCTCGGATTGGCACTTCGCCCTCTCCACGCCTTCCGGGCTCTGCGTCAGCAGCACCGAAGCTGCTGGGATCTTCCGCTTTGCCAGCACCCTGCGGCAGATGATGCACCAAGGCCGAGAAGATGGGGCTTCGTTGGATGTAGGGAGGTCAAGCTGCCCCAAAACTATGGAGAAATCTGATGTTTTTTGGTGGACATGAATGGAAGTGATAAAAAAGGACTCCATGATCGTCGCGAATAGATGAATTATCGGGAAATTCTGAAGAAATAGGATGATTATCAATGGGATTATATGATATTATATGCGGAATATATGGCGAAGAATGGAATTGTAAAGGATAAAAATGGTGATTTTGGTGATGGTAATAGGTTGTTTTTCGGGGTACGGAGGTGTCCGTTTTGTCTTTGGGGGGTACCCCCAAATCATTTAACTCATTAGACCACTTTAGTATTGAAACGCCGGGGGTGACTTGGGGATCCATTTCAAGACACCTGCATAGGGGGAATGTTGGAAGTTACCAATACTAGCTGTGACATGCTGTGACTGTAATCAGGTGAGGTTGGAAGTTGATAGAGAACAGAATGTTGATGGTTTGAAGGTATGAGATGGTTCGAGACGTTGAAATAGCAAGAAGAATAAGGTGACTTTATCAACCATGGCAAGGATACCCTCTGGTAATCACACGTGACAATGGGACATCCCCTATAAACAGAGTGTTTAATGGGAAATCATCTATAAATGGTGGATTTTTATATGGCACGTTTGATTACCAGAGGTATCTTGGCAATTTGATGAGTTATATCATTATCTCATAAAATAATATACTGGTTGGTGGTTTGGAACATGAATTTTATTTTCCCCAACCAGATTGGGGATGATGATCCAATCAGACCATATAACATGTTTCAAGGGGTAGGTCAACCACCAACCAGATATGTTTCTATCATTAATAACAATTAATAACCATTAATAACCATTAATAACCATTAATAACCATTAATAACCAATAACCAATAAAATGTCCCATGAAATCCCATGGAGTCCAGTTGATTAATCCCATTGAATCCCGACAAAACAAACAGCCCGACATTTCGAGACTCGACCAGGTGTGACGGCCTTCGCCAGCGATTTGCCACACTTCATCCTGGAGGAGATCGGGAGTGAAAAATCAATGGCGACACTTTGGGGGGTTTCCTTAAAGTCATGGAGGTACCCAAAAATGGATATCATGACTAGGTTTTTGTAGGGGAAGTTCCCATCTAGATGGTTTTTGGATGGGTTTTTTGTAGGGGAAATTCCCATCTAGAAATGAATGATTTGGGGAAAAACCCCCATTGATGTATAGAGGAACCCAACAAAAAAGTAATAGGAACATGTTTCCAGGATGGTTGTTCGATGATATTTACCTCATTCTCCTAGGTGTCCAACTGTTTTGCTCTGGGGGTTGCTATAGCCGTACCGGTTTGCTACAAATGTTTGAATATCATACCGAGCCAAAAGAACATATTTAAAAGCAAAACATGTACTGGAGTTGTCTTTTTTTTGGCGCAGGATATATAATGCTGTTCATCATTATGACTATCCCTAAGATTGGTTGAAGCTATCATTATTCATCATTATGACTATCCCGTTGCTACAATAAATTATAGTAATTATTATTATCCATCATTATTCGTTAAAATTTGGTTAAAGTTTATTGTCATGTTGGTAAATTTTAATTAACCATATTATAGTCTTGTTATCCAAACAAAATTACAATGACTATCATTATTCATCATTTTGACTATCCCTATTATTATCCATCACATCATTGTGGCCTATTATGACTATCATAATGTTTGGTTACCCTCTGGTAAACATACAAAAAACTATAGAAAATCACCATGCTATTAATGGGTAAATCCACTATTAATTTCTATGGCCATTTTCAATAGCTTTTTGTATGTCATTACCAGAGGATAAATCCCATATCATCCTATTTTTCACCATTGTTAAACCATGAAAAATCACCATTGATAGTTGTTAAATCACCATTTTCCTATGGTTTTATAGTTACCAGAGGCTAAAGTTTACACATCCCCAGCCATCCCACCACATTGTATCAGGACTGGCCGCGCTTTTGCTGGCGTGGCCTTCAGTTGGACGCAGTGAGGCACTTCATGCCCGTCAGCTTCGTGATGCTCGGTTTGCTCGGCGCGGAAACCACCTGGTTTCACAAAAGGGATGATGGGTTGAGGATCTGTTTGGGATGGGTTAAAAGATGTTAAAAGATGTTAAAAGATGTGAAAACCACCAAGCAGAACATGTTTATAAATGTTATAAGTAGAAGAATCTCTAGCATGCAGTATATTCATAGTGGTCTATAGATGATAGTCGTCTATAAATGTTTCTAAGATTAGTAAGCCATTGTTTTGGCATGTTTCAGCCCATTTGCACTTGGGGGTATCTTCTCTACTTTTGAGGAGCCTTGAACTTAGAGGGGGTATAACATTGCTATAACATAGGTTATAAGGGCTTTAACTTCGGTTATAAGGCTCGTAAGTTCATCGTAAGTTCAAGTAAAAATTTGTTAGTTATAAGAGGTCGGATGTGTTGAATTTGCGCGCGGCACCTACCTGCGCATCTCTCAAACTACTTCGGTTGAAGTGCATGGCTGCGTTGCTTCTGCGCAGTGTTTTTTTTTGCTGGTTTAACCACTCCATTGGCATAGTGCATCAGACCATCGCTTTCCTAAGTGGAAAAGAGAAGATGGCAAATTGGCCCTGATGCCGCTGCACAAGCTGAAAGGCCAAGAGCCTTCTCGCTTAATTCGAG
>Ga0126342_10002067_pt1:2500-30390 | contig 30390 bp, 24 predicted proteins | sample Cyp1metagenome_FD_92528 | JGI IMG/M metagenome (GOLD analysis project Ga0126342, IMG submission 92528) | Coral microbial communities from Lord Howe Island, Old Settlement Bay, Australia - Cyphastrea 1 metagenome | ecosystem: Host-associated > Invertebrates > Cnidaria > Coral ...
CAAAACGGTCCAAAGTAGCTCGCGCTGCTACTTCAGAGGAACAGACCTCTGAACCCAGTCCAAATTGACTATAGGTCCAACGACCGGTGCAATCGGTGCTGATGCGCTTGGTTCGCGCCGTCGATTGACGGCGCGTGACTTTCTGCGCGTGGCTTCACCAAAATTTCTCCCATGGATTCGGCTGTCCATCTGCGGCGCACGGCCCCCCTTCATTTTCTGTCTCAAGCCTCAAACAATCGCTGATTGTTGAAAGGAGTACCCTCTGGTAAACTAACATAACTATGGAAAATCACCATGTTTAATGGGTAAATCCATGTAAATCCACAATAAATCACCATTTTCAATAGCAAACTGTTTGTTTACCAGAGGGTATCCTGGGGTATGACCGGTATGACCGTACAACCACCCCTAAGAAGCCTTGTAATCGGGAAAACTGGGCTGGTGATTAGATGGTAAGGGCCCCTATTGGCCCCCTATGGAGGTAGGTAGATCGCAATGGACATCCGCCATGAAGGCTGATGGAAGTTTCAATTTCTTACTGAAGGGGGATTATAATGTAAGGAACATTAAGGAACTTCTTGGAATCGTGGATTATCTATCATGGATTTCAATTTGTGTTTGATATCTGGATTTTTCTTTGGGCGGATTCATCCTCATCCCTTCAAATCAGGGGGACTGGCAACACCCTCTGGATATATTAACATAGCACTGGCAGTCATCGGGGTTGGAAGACTAGATTCCATTTGAAATAGGTGATTTTCAGGGTCGAACTGTTAATTTACCAGGGGGTAACTGAACCAGTTTAGCTTTAAAGATAGTGGGCGATGTAATTCCCAACAAGGACTAACACACCATCAAAAAAAAACGTTGCGCAAGGTTCCAAGAAAGGGATTAAGCAAAGTTTTCAGGATACTTCTGCATGTTTGGATAAAGAAAAACACAGCCTTCCTAGTTCAATCGATATTGAAAGGTCCCTCCATTTTCCGAATCCATTCAACAATCCCTTGTGATTGACCTTACCACATACGCCACTTGGCAGCCAGACGTAAGGTGAGCAAAGACCCTTTCCTGCGTCACACGGAGCGACCCTGGCACCCACAGATCTTGTTGCGTTTTTCTGAGTGGAAAACAATAACAACATATGACAACAGCAAAATGGCAACCCCTTGAAGCAACGAATGCCCACCGTCTCAACGCATTCAGCAGTATATTAATGGCCAATTGCCAGCTACTCATGCTGATTGATGGATATAGCTCAACTGGTTGATGAATGACATATTTACATTATATATATGTATGTATATATATATATATAAATAATATCATGTTATATATTATAAATATTATAATATTTTACTATATATTACTAGTACTAATATTATGATATATTAAAAATATATTCTAATATATATATTAATATTATATATATATATTAATATTATATATATATATATTAATTGTAGTATGTTATATTATATCATTGTATTATATCATTATGATATAATACATTATATTATATTATATTAAATCCTATTATATCATATTATATTATATCACTATAGTATATTGTATTATATTAGATTATATCCTATTATATCATATTATATTTTTTTAAACAAAAAAAAACAATTTTAAATCAGTTATTATACTAGATTATGATATCATATCAACTTATATGATATATTATACTATATCATATTATATTATATCATATTATAATATAATACTATATTATATTATATTTTGTCATATTAAATCATAAATGTATTAAGTTTTTAATGTTATTAATTACTGATCTGCATTTCCACGGCTCGTCTCAACCAACTATCCGCATGCAATGAGGGTCAAGACAACCATTTCAACATGGATGGTGGGACTGTCAATGTGCCCCCAATAACTTGACCATTCCATTCCACTGTTTAATCAGCATGTTAAAATGCATTAAAACAAAACACGGTATCACATGCCATATATGCCATATATGCCATATACAGCTAGTATACCATGCTATACCACGCTATACTTCCAAGTTTCTCCAAGTTTCTGAGATAGATTCACAATATGTTTACCCTAAACCAGACATAGTTTACCCCGTTGTCGGGGCCGAAGCGCCTTTGCCCTCCGCAGTGGAGGCCACAACCAGGCCAACGATCAAGCCGTAGAGACCCAAGGCCTACGGTTGGGATGATGACATGACCCCAATATATGGAACATAAAAAAAAGGTTCCAAGCCACCAACCAGATATAGTTAGATATAATTAATCTGAAATATATCATGGCCATATAATGAGAATTAGTGAGAGTTGTTATTTATCAAGTGGGATATTCCCAACAGAGTCTGCCAACAGTTGGTGAATCCATGTCATAATCCCATAATTGTCGATGCTATCCGAACAATTATTTCCACAAAAAATAATGGAATTAATATACATATATCTGGGTAAATTATAGTATTTCACCAAGCTGAATTAAGGCCATTTGGGGATGATTTCCCTTATTAACCATGATTCCAGTGAGGTCGCAGTGAGGTCGCAGTGAGGTCGTTATAATTTACCCATATATATATACACATACATACTGGTTGGTTCAGAATCAGGACACAACATTTTTCCGGATTCTGAGATTCCCCTAACGATCAACCAGCAGCAACCTACTGGTTGGTGCTTTTAACCATCTTGAAAAATGATGGAGTTCGTCAATGGGAAGGATGACATCCCTTTTTTATGAAATGGAAAAATATGTTTGAAACCACCAGCAACCTATCATTGGGGAACTTTACCGGAGCAAACTAAAAGAAGGGATGTTGCGACCTGCCCTTCGCTCAGCTTTTGCAGAGGAGCATGAATGGCGGTGGCGGGATGGGACCGTGGGCTCTTGAAGTCGATCCCATTAAATTGTTGCATGGGCCATTATATCATATTATTATCATATTATATCAACTATATCAATCAGCTATATCCCATAGTTGTTGATTGATTGATTGATTGATTGATTGATTGATTGATTGGTGTTATATTGTATCAATCGACTATATCCAGGTTATAACAATTCCCACTATATGGCCATATCAACTCGCATCGGCAGAGGTGCATGTTGAATGTGGAAAGAAATAGGTTTGCATTGCACAAGCCTTCGAAGCAATACGTTAGGTACGTGAACAACCAAAGTCCACCACACATGAATCAGACCGCAGTGGGCCCAAGGCAGCCCTAGATATTCATGTCTCGCTTTTCTCATTTGCTGGATTGCATCTGCATGTCATTATCTCTTTCTCATTATTTCTATGGCTTGTACCGGAGTACTTCAATTGTTATAGTTGAGGGTTTAGGTCCTAAGGCGCAAGGCGTCGCGGTATTCAGTAGTTTTTTGTGGCTCTCCATGCCCACTTGTCCGTGCTGCGAAAAAAATCGCCTGCTGGAGCCCCAGAATGCAAGGAGTTGATCCCTTTTCTGGCACCATTCAGCTGGCCGGCATATTGCATGGGCCCTTTGGAGATGTCTCCAACTGGTGTCCTTTGCAGGTATAGCATCAAGCTGTGAGGGTTTCTACCTGGGAATTGCATGATTTTCCTGGGCATCGTCTTTTTCCAACGTCGAAGTACGGCCGGGACAGTCCCACAATGGGAATCCTTGTAACGGGACAATCCAACTTTTGATGGCACAATATGGATTTGTCTGCAACTAGGGTACCCCGAAATCTACTGCCTAATCACTGGTTAATCATCATTATCCTATATTTTATAGTAGCCATGTCTGGAGTCTACTATCTTGAAACTCGAAACATATTCATACGTATATAATATATATCTATATATGTATGAATCAAGGGCGCTGAGAATGTATATATATATAATAATTAGTATTAATATCAATTATTATTACTACTATTATTATTTAATATAATATATATAATACATACGTACATATAATAGTAAATCATAGTACATCGCTATTTACCATGGTATTTTTTTTTCTTCCGGTGCCTTTTTGTTGATATGTTCCAGCTGCTCTGCCTCGGCGAAGATCAAGATGAGGATCATCCCTACGAAGAGTCGTGGCTGCTGGGCATTGGCGCGGACACCAGCGTCACCCACGATGCCAATGGCAAGTCCTGCCACGGCCACGGCGCCATGGCGCACTGGTCAAAGGGAGACGGCAGTGCCAAAGGGGGTAGGATCTAACTGCGATGTAACTGAGGGATTTATCATGGAGAGTTTCAACAAGGAAATTCCAATCCAATTCACCAATGCACTTGGAAAGGGGTAAAACTGAAGTTCCAAAGGGGGGAATTGGATTTTAATATATTTTAATTGGAATTCTTGGGGATTCAATGGGATTTAACCAACCAAATATGACCGCAATGGGATTTAATCAAATAAATGAATTCAAAGGGGGGTTGTGATTGATGATTGCACTTAAGGTGGCTATCAGCAACAACTATAGATAGTAATAGTAAGTGTCTGAAAATGTGGCATGGAGCTTATGTAATAGAATATATAATATCACCAACAATGTGGGGTAGTTGGGTCTGTCTGACATGGATATTATTATATATGTATGTATGTTTCGAGTTTAGCTGGTTAGCAAAGATTGCAATGACCCTGTAGAGAAACACGTAAAAACATAGATGTGGTGTTTACCCACCAATTTGTACTACTGGTAATTGTAGAGTTCATTTTCCCAAAGGGATTTCCCCGTGGGTTTTCCACATCTAAACGGCCAGGAGGGGCCCATCCACTTGGTTTACACTGGGGTCCTGCCGCAAGGGAGCTCATGCCGACTGTGAGACCTGGAATCGCTGGGATCAGAAACAGCATCCATGACGACTGGATGATGTCGGGGTTTAATCCGTTTTAGGAAACCTCCATATACCCAGATGCTCCATGTGTGGAATATTCACCTACATATGGTTGATTTTTTGGGGTAAATGTAGGTAAATATTCCATACATGGAGCATCTGGGATATACCATGATATACCAATGATATACCATGAAACGTCATTGTTTAAAGTTGATATACCATGATATACCCATTCATATGTTGGGCAAGCGATGTTGACCCACACATGGTTTCCACGCCGGCAACCAATTGGACTCTTCAAGAGGAGATCTCTCCACTGGTGCCGCACTACTCCAGGAATAATGTCAGCAATCCTTGGGTCAAATTACGAAAATAAATGAAAATAACATATATGATATCGATGAATTCTGATAATTCAGCAAGCCGAATAGTGTCATTTTGGAGTGAAATAACAATAATAATAATAATCATCATCATCATCGTCATCGTCAACATCAAAAAAATGTAAGAGATATGTCTTGATCATTCAACCACCAACATCTGCCTGACCCAACCTGCTCCCAAGTGAGCATAGCCAGAGTAGGCAGAGTAGTTTGCTGCATCCATCTTGCCATTGATGATCACCTGGGTCGTCATTCTTGGTGCAGTTGGGTTTATTACTGGCTATAATCAAATCTTATAGTGTTATAAGTTATAAGCCCTACAAGTTGGGATATGGATGGATATGGGGTGGGGCCTTTGCAATTGTGGTTATATGATGTTATATGTTTGCTTCTTACTCAAGTGGAACTGCACCTAAACCAGAAGTCCCTCAAAAAAACAAAGCGAACCAAATGAACCACATGCTGCAAGTGTTCCCAAGTGTTCCATGATTTTCGGATCGTTTTTGTTGGATCTGAATGTGGTCTTAACCTTGAGCCCAGTTCGTGTTGCCGACAGACACTTCTGCAGACCCTGTGGCCCCCCACCGCAGTGATCAATCCGTAGATTCCCAGAACTCCTGCCTCAGTCCACCATAAATCCAACAGCGATTCAACTGTCCATAGGAACAACAAAAACTATATAGTATCTATATGGGTATGGGTCAATACCTACAGATACATTTTTAGGCGGATGAACATCTATTTACCAGCTATTTTGGGGTTCACTAGGTACCAGGGTTTTGACCCATCCCCATATAGTTGTTTGTGCCTGTACACCAACTTACTGTGTTTAAATACGACTATCAAAATATAATCCTGATGATTTGTACTTTCGTGCTACTGATTCAACTTACCTATCATGGAATTGATATGACTCACCATTTTTGGTGAAACCCAGCACGACACCGTCGTAGCCGCGAATAAAAAGGCCAGGTTGCCATGACAACAGGGATGATAGACCTCGCAAGTAGTTGCAAGGCGGGATTATATCAGCAAATCATGGTGGTTTCGATAATTAATGGGATTTTCAACCATATACCATTAATGGGATTGAATTATATAATGGGACTTTTCTTAGCCAAGTTGGTGATTTAACTGCCCCCCATCATCATCACAGGATGGATGGATTTGTCCAATGCTTAGGAAGGTTGCAACTGGAATGCACATCCTACACTTCCGCTTTTCAGTCCAAGGGGAAAACCCATGGGTACCCCCAAAATCCACTTTCAGACTGAGGGATGTAAGAAAAAATATGTCGGTTTCGAAGACCTAGAAGACAATAAAAGACCCGCCTTCACTGGAGAAAAAACCTCTCCAACCTTACCCAGATTCTAAGAAACACAACACATATTGTACTTCAGAACCCATATTAAGCCTACAGATTTCCCCAAAACATAGGGGTGCCATTAAAAAAAAAAAAGTATATTTTCAAAACATATTAGAACATCATGTTCCTTATGATTGAAACTCTAGGGGTATACCATCCATGTCCCAAGAAGTTGGTAAGGACCCACCCGAAATACACCGGTGGCTGAGGTGCTTCATGATCATATCAGGTCGCATCACCTCAGAGCGGTTTTGCGGGGGCACCATGGAATTGTTTCGGTCACCCAGTCTCGGGGTTTCGACATAGTCCTTAAAGCCTTAGGGCTAAACCGTTTTTTGCGTAGAGTCCGCAAGGTGATGCCCCTAGTTAGCTTAGTTTGGTGCTATTGTGAGTCTTGAGAGTAATGTAACTAGGGTTTACGGCAGATATAGTTCATATGGAATAGGATCTAAGGGTTCCATCCCATCCGTTCACAAAAAAGAAAGCATCCAAATAGTCCCAGTCATATGTGGTTATTCCCTTACTTACTATCATGGCTTATAGGGTGTGTTTAATATTAAGGGGGGATTGATTATACAACCTGCAGGCCAGAGAAAAGTTCTGCGTAGATCTATTTTATAGTTTATCTGATAATGTCGGATCTCTGGTCTCTACAAAACTGTTATATATTGGTCGGCCACGAAAGCAGCTGTGTCCTTCTACAATGGTACATAGGAATCGCACATTTACGTGTTTCTCTAACTTGATCTAGCTATTTCACATTGAGAAATTTAATGTGTTTTTTTTCTCCAGATATGGCTGGATTTTTTTAATATCCCTGGGATCTTCGTTTTCACATACCAACATGGAACAGAATAAATGATGCGATGGGATGCGAACAACTGGAACAACCACGCAGTTCTGTCAGTATGTACTGTGCATTTGATAGCAACAATTGACACATCCTCAACAGTTTCGAAAAAAAAATGAATCATTACTTGGATTTACTTGGGTGTTTCTAAAATGTGTGCTGGCCCTTTTCAATCCTTTTCACACGTGTTTTTGCCATTAAACATTACCATCCCACCGAGATGCTCTGTGCTGACAATACGGTTACAGGTTGGTTTAAAACGGTTGGTAAATCTCCATATTCCTGGCATTTCATGGCAACATATTGAAGTGATCACCAGGGTACCAATAGACATATCATGAGATATCCGTCAGCTTAGCCATGCGTTAAATCCTGCCACTTCATAGCCTGGTTCACCTCAAAAGTCGTGTTTCTGGCTTAGTTCACCTCACAACTGGATTAATCTTACCCTGCTGCACAAACTGGGGTGAACCACCAAGAATATATATATATATAATTATATATATAATTATATATATATATAATTATATATATATATTTATATCAAAGGGCCCTCCTCTTCCAATTTGGTTTATAATTTCAGTTTGCTATACTATATACCCATTAAATCCATGGATCAATCCCATTGAATCACCATGGCTTTGCTGCGAAAATCTCCGTCTTTAGCAGCTATCAACCAACTTACGTATCATAAATCACCATACATCACAAGTCAATCCCGATTTTCTTGGCAAAATCATGTAAAATATCCATCTTCCCCATATTTTAGATGCGTCAATCCCGTAGGAAATCACCATATTTTTCCCAGTGAAATCGCCATTTGCGCCGCCGAGCCACGCCCATGGATGCGATGCCCACCCCCGACTTGGCGGTGCCATAGGCTGCGCCCAGGTTCGCGAAGACCAGGGCCGAAGTGACGCCCATGAAACTGAGCGCCGCCGCTGGTGGCAAGTGGTGGACATAGGCTGCTGATCTAGTCAATGGATTGGTTAAGGGAAAATCTACAGGAAACCATGGTGTTTACCATCAAGTATAGGGGTTTCCTGTAAATTTTCCCATCATCCAATTCTGTGATCTAGTGGTGTTTTTTTTGGGATTCATATCGGATAGAACGATGAATAGTGTTTTTAGTGATGATCTATGATACATATTTACAATTCTACAACTGGTTGGTGGTGCAGTAACCATCTTGAAAAATATGAGTTCGTCAATGGGAAGGATGACATCCCATATATGAAATGGAAAGTCATAAAGGTCATGTTCCAAACCACCAACCAGCCATATAGTTAGATATAATCTGATATATATATATAATGGCCATATAATCTGATATGCTATATATATATGTATACATGTATACTACTTGGGGATGCAGGCCAGCGGTGATTCATTGTGGCTGTAGCGATGGTCTAAAAGAGGAGTCTCCAGTTGGAAAATTCAACCTCTACAACTATATGGAATTATAAAGCTAAAGGAAGTGAACATGTTTGTTATCATAATGTAAAGAGTAATGAATTAATGAGTAAAAATATGTAAGAATTATAACTGTTATAATTCGGAATGATTAATCACTGTGGCCATACGGTTCACATAATATCAATACTAGTAGTAATACTAATTTTGTGAAATACTGATATTATCAATAGTGATAGTAATACTATTTCCAATACTGATATTATCAATACTGATATTATCAATACTGATAGTAAGATCATAATAGTAACACAATATCCATAGAAATACTAGTAGTAAATAATATCAATACTGATGTGATTTGGAAACTTTTACTATTTCCAACTGGCTCCCCATGAGATATCCGTAGCTCCACAACTACCTGCTAAGCACCGGGTAGTTGTGTCAATACCATACTGATGATGGAATCTAGCAATTAGAATTGAACATGTTTGTTATTATGATGAAAATATATGAAAATCATCTATGTAGAATGATTTTTTTTTTAAAATACACGTTTTGATGATCAATCGCTATATCTATGTAGTTCACATAACATCAATACATTACTATGCTGAATTCACCAAAACTGATATACACCAAGTGTTAGTGTAAATATATTTTTTTTTAATATAATCATCACAAATACAAGCTGATATGTTCATCATTATACTTATGCCAATAATGGTTGTTGTGACTAACTTGTATGTATATATATATACACATAAACTATTAATAATTATCACAAATAAGCACGATATTCATTTCAAAAACTAACATGTTTGGTTCATATCAATGGGAATTGGTTGTAGTTTCATTAAAATTGGTCAATGGTGGTTATTTACTGGTTATACACTATATAGCTATATAGAGGTGCAAGAAGTGAACCTGTTCGTTACAATGAATTTCCCCTGAACCTGGGATAATCATGAGAATTTTACGGGTATGTATACCAAACCAACAGCACAAACACATATGTTATATATGTATATTTTTATAATGATTATGTTTGATTATGTAAGTATTTACGATCGTTAATGGTAGAATAACATACCATGGCTATGTACGTATTGATTTTTTGGTTGTATATTGATGACATGTTGGTGAATAATGTTTATATAATTATATATGTTTAAATAATGGTCATCTACAGTAGTGGTTTTATAGCGATTAATAATGGTTAATAAGTGTTATATCATGATTGCAGTTTGGTAAATAATGGATTGATATACAATGATAAAATGCTTAATAATGGCTATATAATGATTACCCGCAGAACCTAACGTTCGCCCAAAATGACATAATATGTCCCAGTCTTTTTTTCCACGGTTTTAACACATGTTTCATCCACGGTTCCAACCACCTTGCAGGGATGGACGGTACAGAAAATGTGCGGCCTCTCGCCACGAAAACACAGGTTCCGGGAAAACGTCGGGTTGGTTATGAATCAACTACAAGTATGTGGTTCTACAATGCTTATATCTTAGTTATTAATATGTTGGTTCTAGATTAGATTAATTGTACATACCTGTATGTTTCTAGGCACTTTATATATATATTATATTTAGACAAAGATACACATACACTGGCCCCAAAAAGGGCCCCTCCTCTGGTCAATTAAGTCCATTGACATGTTGGGCTGCTTACCCCCTAAACAGAACATGGGATGACATGGCCACATAGCCAACACAAATCCATTAAGTTGGTTCATTTGCATAGGCCAACCGTTGGATTTATGGTGGATATACATCATGATATGTGTATAATATAATATAAATATATATATATATATATATATTATAAATATAATATATATTATAAATATAATATATATTATAAATATAATATATAATATAATATAATATATATATATATTATGTATATATTATACGCACGGTATCATATGCAGTCGGGTAGTTTTTCTTTTTTTATGCTTGGGAGCTGCAGTTGCTACTGTATAATCACGAGAAGGTGCGCAGCTGCGCAGCTGAGTCACCCGAAGAAAGCGGAAGATGGATCGCATTGCCTCAGTGATATGATCTGGTTTGCGGGCTGGGGAATAGATATATAGAAACAAAAATATATAGAAAAGTAAAATCCCAGTAAAATAGTGGTGGGTTACCTTTCTAGCTTTTTGGTGGTGACTATAAATTAACATAAATCAATATTCTGGATGAAAGCATTGTAAATCGACATAGCTCAACAATCAATCTATATATATATGTAAATCAGTTGGATTAATCAGTACGAATCAGGATGGAGGGGGCAGACTTGAAACCACCTTGCACCGCATCCTGGGCCTTGCCGGAGATCCCTCTGTCGTCCCTCGATGCTTGGTGAGGTGAGGATGTCCCCTTATTCTGATTATCCCCAATATATTGGATAGCAGAAGCCCATAATAATTCATGATCAAGCAGCAGGGGTTCTGAGAACTGCTCAATTTGTGCCCCTACGCAAAATGGTTGGTTCAGTTTGGTAATTGAGTTTTTGTCTTGGAAGAAACATCATGGACATCTTTAGAAACCTCCAATCCAACAAGAGGCCAATCAGCTGGAGACTTACAAAATAAATGAAAAATGAAAACTGAAGAAACATGGATTTCTCTCCAAATAGAATACCCTTAGATTTGATGCTTGCTTACCATCATTGACCCCACTCAACTTGCCAACATATCTTGGGGCGGATCCCCTTGCGTTCGGACCCTTGTGTATCGATTGATCCATACCCCGTACCATCAGCTTTGTGTCGGTTGCAACTCCAGTTGAGCATAGACCAGTTGACGCAGCTAGTATATGCTAGTATGTCATGGCCATACCCTGCAAACAGTTTTGGTAGCTGGATAGTGTGTGAATATGCATGTATATACATATATATATATATTATGCATAATCCCTTTAGCGAGAAAGAGATTCCAAATTTCCAGCTTCCCAAAGTGCTTCATTGGTACCTCCACGGACTTGGCCCTCCACCCTCCGCCATTATGTCTGTCCAAGCGGCATCATCGTACTGCTGGGTCTTCAATCTTCCTCCGAGTGCGGGCCCGATTACACTTTTGTCCCCCTAGGGGCCACACATGCACATATGCCTCATAATTCAAAGTGCGGGTATATTCACATATTTCCACAACAATCGACATGTTCTACCAATGACCAACATGTGTTCCCTGGTTGCAAGTAACATGGGAACCTGTGTGGCCGTCAAGCAAATGAAAAATAATATGTGGGTATGAAACTTGGAAATGCTGCCCCCATGAGTCGTAAATGTGGATTCATCCATAGGCCAAATTTGATAGATGGATCATCAACACAGGTCAAATGATCACATGTTTCAGGACAAAAAAAACACATAAATCCGTGGATGCGTTATCCCTTTTATTTGATCTGAGAAAATTTGAGTCGCAAATTGGGCGCATCATGTTAGATATCAAGAGCTGTAGTCACCTGTGTTGTTAGAGAATAGTAATTGATACGATCGGGTAAAAAAATCTTGGTGTTCTGTTACGCGATTCATCCACCTGTGACCCAACACCTGCTCTGGATCCTCATAAAATTCTGTGCTGAGCTGAAGCATGAGATATAACATATTAAGATCGCAAACTATTGATCTGAAAGAATAGCACCAGTATACTGTTCTAGGATACCGAGAAGTGCAACTGGTGAATAACTATAGGCCATGAGCCACCTTGTAAATTCGACAACTCCTCAATACTCAACCACTTCTCAAAAAACATCCAAGCAGTTCCTGTCGGGTCTGGCCAAGGTTCGTCCGCGGGTCGTTTGTGGTTGTCCCAGCGATTAGTCAACAGGAAACAGCTGCGGATGCAGGGCAGAGTTGACAAGACCACTGAAATATTGCCTGGAACCCACATGACCCTTTGCTGACAGGTTCTTATCATTTTTGATCCGTAAAATTGGGACAAGATGCCAAAAAAACCTCCAAACATAATCCAATCAAGTGTGAGTTTTTGGTATTTTCAGCTGTAGATCCACGCTGGGTGGACTGGAGGATTGTACAAAATATAGGTAAAACTTTGACAGATATGGTGACATGGTGGAGTAAAGTTATCTGATTCCCTCCAAATCACCACTTCTGAAGTTCATCAACCTCTTCCTGGTTTTGATCCATCCAGATTTTGGTTGGTAGCCAGATCCCCATGTTTGGTAAGCTACATCTGCAATATCCACCATGTTACTTGAGACGTCATCTGCAATATCCACAATCATTATTGCCGATTTTTCATTTCCCCCCCCCAAAATCGAGATAGAGAAAAACCATTTTAAATTCAAAAACAAATTATCGATCATATGGTCCGGGGAACTCTTAGTAGTAGTCCCCAAGCTCCCAGTTCCATAGGGAATATGGGTACACCGCTCCGAACAGCTCCCTCCCAATCACCACATAGCTATACTTGGCGGTACACTTGGACTTGTGAATAGGTATAGCGGTATAACGATGGTGATAATATGATAAACCTCCATAAGTTCGGAATATAGTCCCTGAAACTATGGTGAAATCTAACCCACTTACTCTCTGGTAAACTAACAAAACTATAGAAAATCACCAGTTTTAACAGGCAAATCAACTATTTTTATGGCCATTCTCAATACTTATGTTAGTTTACCAGAGGGTAATGGAACTGCACCCCCAAGTACCCTTCTCCGCGATGATTTCCGCCGCGCCACCTTTCGCTCCGTTTTTTTTCACCGGTCGAAGTCCCAGCGTCTTTTCGTTCGTGCCTTCATCATATGCCAGCGGGAAGGCGGCTGACCTCAGCAACCCTTTTTAATGTTTGGATGGGCCGGTGAAAATCATGTTGTTTTCTCTTTTTTGGGGATGACCTGTTTATGATAGAAACATGTTTGTTGGAAAAAAGGCCCATATGTGTGTATATATATATATAGGTGTGATTATCAAAGGAAGTTTGAAGGAACTTCCATGTTGCGGACATTTATGATGGCCAAGAATGTAAGAATGAAGGAATGAATTGAATGAATTGAATGAATTGACTTGAATGAATTGAATTGAATTGAATTGAGTTGAGTTGAATTGTTGAATTCACTTGAATTGAATTGCCTTGAATTTGAGTTGAACTGACTTGAATTGAATTGAATGAATGAATTTGAAAAGGAAGTCTCGCACGAACGCTTCGTTTTCACATCTTCCACTTTCAGATTTTGAGGGAAGTCTCGCACAAAATGCGTTTTTGAGAGTTAGCAGTTGCATGGCATGCTGTGTTTTGCCGGACAAAACGTGTGGGATGCAGTGAGCAATTTCCAAGGGAAGCTGCGATGCGATGAGATCAGATGAAATTAGAAAAGATACAAAATTCAAAAGACATGGCATCAGATTGAAAGTCGAGAGCTTGTTGCTGCGAAGCACGGGAGTCTTGTCTGTCACCTGTAGGCACAGCCTTTGCTCTGCCCTATAGGCTATAAGCGTTTCAAATTTGAAACTTCCGCCCCCGGCTTGCCCCGGTACTACTTGTATATGATACGCATATCTATGTGCCTATATGCTGTATCAACACATGGGAATGGGTCAAGTCGGTGCACTCTGTCCTTAGGTTTGTCCCAGCTCCACCAGAGCTAAGGTTCATGACAATGGTGGTCACCACATTAATTGATATTTGATGTCGGCGTGAATCAGGTGTGGTTTTAAACAAATGTTGTGATTATGAAATATTGTTTAAATATATATATATATACATGTTATACAATATCTAAGCGAATAAGGTAAATGCGATTTAAACATACATTCATATGTGTATTTAACGAATTGATGATTCAATGTATAATTTCATCAAGAACGACAAGGTCTTTCAACAAGACCACTGAGGCTTGACCAAGAAATAGCCGGAGTATGTTGCTTCAACGAAGACAACATTTGGATTTAGCCGACATGGGGTGGGCAAACCTATGAGTTCATGGTTGCTGGGCATGTCTATATGTTTACTAGCTGTTTACAGTCCCGATGTGGGTATTGTAGCTGTCAAAACATTTTGTCATTAGTCAAACCGGCAAACTCACACCCTGATCCTCTGGCTTTCACATTCCCAAAACAGTAAGTAGTGTAGATGACATGCTGTTCACACAGCTTGGTTTGAAAATTAGCTACCCCTGAATTCACACCATCATCATGTTCCCTATTAGAATAGCCATCTTGTGGGTATACCACATGCAGTATACATAATATATATATATATATAACATGTACATGTAAATATATTCCATGTGTAAACAGACTTGCACATTTCAGGTGTGCTTGATCTGGATAAACAGCCCTGTCATTTCAGCTGTAGCTCAGTCCATACTACCGGTGCTACTGATCCTTTTGGATAACTGTCCAGCGCTCAATATCTAAGCAAATCAAACGAATCCATCATAAAATTTGTGTCAATAACCCCATTCATGGTCGCCAATATCTCCATACATTTGTTGGTAAATATTCACCATTACGAAAGTATTGTAAACACCGTCGTTACACCGTCGCTGGCGGGCGCACTCCCACAGTCCCCTCCTAAGTCTGCAGCAAATCATATGTACTCTCCCTGGCAGTCCAACCTGCACGCAGCAATCTGTGAAAAAGCCAAGTGTTGGTTAAGTCATCTTGGCACTTTGTCATGGCTGAGCATGTCAGCTGAACATGGTCGAGGGGGTAAATATCTCCGGAAACTAGCTATTCAAGACTCCATGTGAGTGGCCTCGACTCGTTTGTTAACGGCCCCAATATTTCTTGGCTAGTATACGCTAGTATAATCAATCAACTGTAGTTAATCATCGACCAACCATCATTTATCAGTCATATCCACTTATATCTCCATATTTTGATACGTTCCCCTATTAACTGACAATCATCAACCAATAGGGATATATCGCCTCGGCGCAGAGGTCTTCGACCATTTGTCGCATCTCCTGGCCCCAGTGAAACCGATGGCTCGGCTTTTGACCGTCTGAGCTACTCCAACTGCAATCTAAATGAGACCTCCATTTGTTGGTACCAGAATTGCAATTATAATTGTGTCCCATTCCATTGTGGTACCCAATTCACACGGAAAATCCAGTTGCAATTTGGGTGTGTTCCCTCTTAAGGGACCGATTCCCCATTTTTTAGCCTAGCAACATAATGGATCCTCATCCCCCTTGGTGTTTTTTTGGCACCCTTTTGGCCCCAAGGGTCAAGAAAATCCACAAATCAAGTGGGGCGATCCAATTTTAAGAGATTAACTGAAATTAATCTAATGGGATATTATCATTATTATTATTATTACTATTATTATTATTATCAGTATTGTCATTATTATTATATACGTATATAATCGTATATATACACTATAAATCATCAAAATATAAATGCTGGACTATAATATAAATATATAAATAGATGATATTATGAATTGAGCACTTTAATGACATTGGTTTATAAGCCAAATCAACTGTATGTAAATATATATATAATTATATATATATATAGACATCCACCATAGATCCAACACTTCAGCTGTAGATAAATCCACCATAAAACCCAACAGATATTGCAAGGTCATGTTTAATTTCAAAGCAATGTTGTCTATCTTCCCATTAATTCCGATGTGTATATATATATATACATAGATAGATAGATCCTGTTGTTCGCTGGTGAAACGCCCATGTCCAGTCCAACTCTCCTTGACATTTGTTGCTCAAAAAGAGAAACCCACCTAAAATCCATCCAAAAACCCAGTTCTTCGGTCGAAAAAAAAAAAAGAAAACTCGAAACATCCAACAGTTTGTTGGGTTTTTCACCCATTGGCACTTTTCGCCATGGAAGCCATGTGCACCTTGTGGGTCTTGCCCTCGAACTTTGGCGAGCACATGATACCAATGAAGTGTTGGTCCCAGACCTCTGAAATCTCACGGAGACTTCGAAGCGGAACGGGACGAGACGTTGGTATCCGTGAAAACATCTTGGGGTTTCAATGATGGTTGCTGGGGAATACCTCAAGGGGGATATAATGGGAATATATATATATATAATTGGGATATAATGGATGTAAGTAACACTAAGGTGACTTAGCCAGTAAGAATTGTGGATGCGTTTGTTTCCCAATCTATATATTTATGTGTTGATAGGAAACGCACCAACTGTTTCATGGGTATATCGTGGGATATAATGATCGATGCAAAATGGGATATAATATAACCAACAATGTGATTGCTTTAGTGAACATTTAGTAGGGCTTTACCCACGCATGTTGCTGTCTAACTTGGCACTTGACTATCATTGTGTGCGCAACCATGATGACAAAAACTAACTAACAGCCCTTGTCAAGGTGGCCCCCCTTTTTAAAGTTGATTTATAACTGGGTTAACTGTTGGGTTGGGGTTATCTCGAACTGTTTATAAACCAATGTTCACATCATTTGGGGAGTCCCACCTTGCAGAATATCCTGGATACTAGGATTACCCTCTGGTAAACTAGCATAACTATGGAAAATCACTATTTTTAATGGGTAAATCTACTATTTCTATGGCAATTTTCAATAGTTTTGTATGTTTACAAGAGGGTAACTCCGTTTCTGAGCCAGGGACATAGTTCCCAAAGGTGATGTCGTTCCTGCAGAACGTGGATGTAGGGATGAAAACACATATTTGGGTAAATGGTTGGGTTTCATATTAGACGGATGGACGGGATGAATAACGAGATGGCAATATGTTGCTCTTTATTTCCTGTTCAAGCACACTATTTACATATACATACTGTGGATGGAAGAAATCCTGCACCACCTTGGATGGTTGAAACCCTATAAATAATGGGATAAACCACCTATCAACTGGTGCAGGATTTCTTCCACCCACCGTATGTATTATTGGTTTGAGGAGTAGTAATTTATACCATACTTATTATCTTTGCATATCTTTGCTAAGTGCCTGAATTGCTAAGTGCCTGAAGTTTATATATCTAGAATTAGTGGTCTTAGACGGGCACCAACAGTCACAAAGTTTTTCCATTTGGCCATGATTGATACGGATCACATTGTATCACTACATGGTACCCCATTGGTTTTGAGCGTTTTAACAAGCTAATTGAACACCTCCTCCGGTGGCATCCCATAATCGCATTCCGAATGGCTAACCCCTCTGAAAACGGATTGATGACCATCAACTGATGGGAGAATACCTCATTATGTAACTTGAACATGGCAAACATATAGAATTAGGGATAATCATGTTCCAAAACTGCTACTTACTGCTACTTAGTTGATCCTAGTTGCAGTTCACATTACACACATCGCTGCTGGTTTGATCTCCCCAGGGTTACAACCATAGTTACATAGGGGCCCCTTTCCAACTTCTGGGAGTTATGACATCATGATCCAGTATTCATGAGTTAATCATGGTTAATCCCTATGATCGGCGCTTGACATCCCGCCCCATCAAATCCCACAAAAAACACAGTTGCTCACCCTAACTGCACCGCCAGTGACCTCAAGAAAAAATGTATTGGGACCAGCTTCACTGTGAGAACATGTCGCCTGGGCCAGCTGGGGCGGAAAATGATGCGAAAAATAGCAGTTACCCTCTGGTAAACGTGGCTGGCTGGAAAATCCCCTCAAAATGGAGGTTTATGGCTGGGAATTTTTGTATAACACTATCTATCTATCTATATATATATATACATATTATAAATTAAATGAACGATTGTCAATTGCCACGATTGATTACCGGAGGGTACGTAGCAATCATTTCAGGGACATTATGATACATATCCCAGTTACATTTATTTCTAATTGTTGGAACGAGAACGAGACCGAGACCGACCCGGACAGGACCGACGCAAAAACACAAAGCAATAGAATTTCTTAGTTCTATTAAGCCCATGGTGCTTCGCAAACAGGAGAAGGAAAACTGTTGGGCATATAGGTTTTTTCAATAGAAACAGGCACAAGGGGACTTAAAGTACTCATCAGCTGGAAGACTCATCTGCGACACGTGCAAGCATTGGGATTTATATCATGTAGGTCAAGTGTGATGAAACCGAACCCATTTAATCGACACAAGTTTCTCAAAACAGTTCATTTTGAGGTTTGCAGCAGCAGAAAACAAGAAAAAAGCCCACAAAAAAACCTTCTCCCACGAAACTTCATAAGCTATGTGAGTTTACCAGAGGCTAATTATATCATATTTTTCAGCATTTAGGTGGCATTTAAGTATAGCTGTCCTTTTTTGGACATCATTCCTAGCCAGTTCCGGGGAAAAACCACTGTTGGTGGCATCCCGGTGGCATCCCCGGGTGTCCCCAACAACTTTTCCAAGTTTGGACTTGGCGGCGTTGCAAACTTGTAACCTGAGCCGAGTCCCGTGAGCTCCGTGAGTCCCGGACCGGCCTCCCGGACCGGCCAGTGCGTACCATTCCCATGACGGATCCATGGTGCTGGTAGAAAAATGCTAAGATCAAGGGGGTATATTGATGGGATCCATGTTACCATAGATATATAGATATAGATATAGATATATATATATATAGCATACATGGATCCTATGGCCAAGAAAAACCATGAAGGAAACACCCCCATGAAAAATATGAAAATGCAGGGAGGGCCCCGACCTACCCGAACGCAACGAAGTTGCAATTTTGGGCAACTGAGAAGAGAACACCAAGAAAAACATACGACTACCCTCCGATACTCGAACATGGCTACGGAAAAAGGCCCGTTTACTTTGATGATCTACCGCTTTTCAAAACGGTGATTGTCCATAGCAAACAGCTAAATGACCACCAGCTTCTGGGGACATCGTGGAGGATCCTGTTTGAAGGCTGGCGCGATTGAAAATCCAGCGGCACCCAAGCATAGAACAGTCATCAATAATCCATTCACCCTATGCTTAAAAAAACTCCCTTAGAAACCTTGTTTTAGTAATATGGATCTATTCATTTTGGGGTACCATATTGACGGTATTTAATTAGTGGGGTGGGATTAATCTTAGGACTGGACTCTTAAACAGAAGTTGATTCCAACTATCTCCCAAAATCTCATGGTTTTTTGAATCACAACGAGAGCCCAGAAAGCCATGTTGGGACATGATTACCCATGGCCCATAGTTGCTTCACATCCCCATCGTTGGCATCCGCTGCTCAGTAGCTGTAGCGCACAGCAGAAGGAGCAGCCAAGCCTGAAAAAAGTAGCAGCTCATCGTGTTTTTTCATGGGATTTACCAGGGATATCATGGGGTAGCAGCAAGAATGGTGGGATATCAAGCATGGCTAGTCAAAAACAAAAAAACATAAATGGGCATTCGAAAATTATCGAACTAAATGGGATACTTTATATAAATTCCCAGGAAGCCATGTTTGATGAATGTACAGTGTACTGTATATATGCATATATATATATGTAGATTCATAGATGTATAGTCTTATATGTAGGTACATTTAGAGTGTATAGTTGTCAACCGAAAGGCGGGACTTTTCACCGACCAATAGGGATACAGGACCTCCGGAGTATAATCCTCGGTGAAAAATATTTACGTGCCAACATCACAGGGATCATCAAAACATAACCTCCAACAACCATCCTTTCTGGTTGATAAAAATAAAACATTGACCAATGTCCTTGCGTCCGACGCAATCCAATTTTGGAGGCGTGCGTGCCGTTATGTGCCGTCTGCTCAAAGTCAGTCCACATGATAGTCATGGAGGTATGGTCATTCCTCTCACAATCGGAATCATTACGATAGCAAAACATCAAACACTCATAGATTGATGACCGTCCTTCAACAGCATTTTATCCAAGGTTGGACCATGGCACATCTTGTATATTATGGCATATGAATGAGACATAATTGTCGTTCGGGGAAAAAACACACTCATCTAGATGGACGTGATTTAATAAATATGTTAAATCATCACCATCCTTCCTAGAAACCCAACCCAAGCTACAAATGTTACATCAGTTACATGACAAAGACTTCAACGACTTGGCAATTGGATCTTCAGAATCGATGGTTTCCTGAAAGCCAGGGCTTCTTCTCATGGTTAGCCTCTGGTAAACATACATAGATAGCTATTGAAAATGACTATAGAAATAGTGGATGACTACCCATGAATAGCATGGTGATTTTCCATAGTTATGTTAGTTTACCTAATAGCATGGTGAATATTTCCATAGTTATGTGGCTACGTTTACCAGAGGCTACCAATGTTGACCATGATCTACTGCACCTCATCATCCAGAATGTTACCGAATGGACCCTAACTTCGCATCATTTCCCAGTCTGTTGAGACAGTCTCCCACGCCTAGCAGCGACTGGCATGGCTGCCTCCATGAAACAGGATGAAGAAACTGTTGTGTTCAAGTTGGAGGTCAAACTTTGAACTTCATGAGAAGATAACAACACATGAATGAGTTGTTGATGTTTGGCTTGTAGTTTTTACATTTTGTTCAATCATGTTCCATCACATATAGATACATATAGGGGGTTCAACCGAAAAATTATTTCGCTGAAAGCAATCTTCTTTCCTAGGAAGAATGAAACATTCTGGAAACAAACATCCCGCTGGAACAACCTGGCGATCGACGGAGATGCAATCTCCAAAAAAGTAATCCCATAGCCCAATCCGATAAAAAGAACATCCCCATTCTATGTGTCCAAATTTCTAGGCAAATTATAATAATTCACTATTTTGAGGATGATTCTCTTTACTAATGACCATTCCAGGGTTCGCAGTGAGGTCGTGATGAATATTTACCCAGAAACATATGGAAATCCATGGAAATCCATGGAAATCCCCCACAGAAACACCGTGATCGCAAGGGAATCAGGACATTTGCCGAGGGCGTTCTTCCGAAGTCACACTTTTCGTTGTTGATCCAAGGTTGTGTTGGCTTTTCTCCCAACATCTTGTTCAATGATTCCACTTCTCCATTGGAAACATTCATAGTTGGTTCTACATCCCAAGTCTAACCATTTTCACCATAGATTCTCAAAACCCAATGGTGATTCTCGGAAACAAAAGGATGAACAAAGCTTGGCATCCACGACGTTCCGCCTCACTGTTTGACCAATAACTCGCCGCGGGAAGCATAGCCTGACATAGACCAGTGGTGGACATGGTGCCCCATCTGGTCTTGGATATCCACAAACAAAACAGAAACAACACTGTAGTTTTACGCTGGGTGTGGCAAAAAAACATATCAACCTATCAAACCCCAGATTCATCCAAAAAGGAATCAAGAAGTCAAGGAAATAGAGTCAACAAGTTTGAGCCATACGCATGTCATGCATATTCTTGTCTATACCCCATGACCCATGATCTCCTATATCATTACATACAGTTCATATATAGTTGTTAGTTACATCCTCATATAATATGTATATATATATATGTATAAATATATTTATATATTTGTATATAATTATATATATATGTATATATAATTATATATATATATATATTGTTCCCATACAGTTGGTCTTAGCAACATTGTGACAACGTATGCTCTTTAAACACAAAACAACCAGCCTTTCGATTCCAGGATGACCACGGCAACTTTTCAACCGCTCAGGCCGCTGTCTCCACTGGACGGGTCTGGCAAATAAAACGATGCACTTGTTGGTGGTTTTTCGCCATCCCCCAAAAGATGTTTTGCTGGGGATCATCAGCCATCAGCCATCAGGCACAAAAAAGACACCAACTGACATCCTGAACGAGTCCACTAGGTGATCTGCCCCTTTTGTTTTTGCTAAGAGGCATATATAATCTGCATATGGTTGATTCTTCCTTTTGCAAGGTAAGATTACTATGAAACCACCAAGCACTTCGGATGCTCGAGGACTTGAATCTCCTCAAGGACATGCATGGAACTTAAGGGCTATGCCGCTATGCCGGCCACATATCGTGGCTGGCTGTGCCAGGGTGTGAGTTTAGCAAATGATAGCGGATAAAGGCATAGATCAAGGCTTCATTGATATTCTGGATTTGTCCAATGGTTGGATATACAATGATATACCCTTGGGTTGGAGGGGATCCCAATCCCCATATCTGGACAAATCCATGCGTTCTGATTCTGATGTTTTTGTAAACCATGTTTGGGTGTCTTAGCTAAACAGCTAAACTCACGCATCTGGGCTTTGTTCCCTCAAGGACTCAAGGGCTCTCTTGCTGCACGAGTAGCAAGACAAAATCTGGCTGGAGCAGGGGCAAAAGTTGCGGGTTGGTGACATCACCCCATCGCGAAAAAAATAGTCAAACATAGACTACTACTCATGTGTAGATGATTGCCTATCAAACCAAACATAACAATTTTCCATGGGTATGATAGACCGGAGTGTAAGGATAACAAACACAAACACACAATCACATATGTATATATATATATATATATAAATATTGATATGTTAAAAACCATATTCATATAATATTATGTATTACATCTTTATATATATATACACATATTAATCATATTACAAGGAAACGTCCCATGGTAATGTTGTCTGAGCCAACGAAACAATAATTCTGTCAACAATCTAGGAATGCAATGCTTGTTGATGGGTGCTACCCAGTTTGATTGGATGCATCAGTGTTCTCCCTCTTATTTGCCCACAGATTGCTTTGGATTCTGGATGTCATGTCTATAACTATCATCTGCCGCATGCTGTACATCTCCAATCCAGGTCAAAAATTCATCGTGCAATCCGGATCTATACTATAAGCAGTGAATTTCTGTGCGTGTGTTTCGAAGTGGTGCTGGACCTGAGTGGCGCTCGACCCGGGCGGTTTTTGGCCGGGTGAGGGCACGGCCGCAAAAAGCATCCCGAAAATATCATGCATGGGATCATGCCAGTTTTCAAGATTGACCAAAAAATCATTAAAAAACCCTTTCTATATCTATCTATATTGTTTTATTTTTAATTATTTTTATAAGGCATATTTCATCGGTCACAACATGTCACAACCCAATGGAAAAAAAAACATGTAGCCGACCATCATCCCAGTCGCAGGTCCCTCCAAACTCCACTTCAAACTCCACGTGAAGTGACAAGCCTGGTGACAGAGCGAGGATACATATCTACCACTATTCTACCACTATCTTCCAGCCATCAATCCATCCATCCATCAATATCTTGTCTTATCTTGTCTTGTAATATAAGACAAGATAAGATAAGATAATGGATGGGTGGATGGAAGGAAGGAAGGATGGATGGATGGATGGATGCATGGATGGATGGATGGAAGGAAGGATGGTTGGATGGATGGATGGATGCATGGATGGATGGATGGATGGATGGATGGAGGAATATAACGATCTACACATCTATCTACCCATCTTCCTATCGCCAACCTATCTAATCTATGTATTTATCTATTTCCGTATCTAGATATAAACCGATCTACCTATCTACCGAATCTATCTACCTAGCTATCTACTTATCTATCTATCTATCTATCTACCTATCTATATACCTGGAACGCGCATGACACGCGTCTTGAAGGCTTAGACAAGTGGAGCTGAACCATCCAAAAGGTCCTTTGGGTTTCAGCTGTGTATATATATATATATGTATCGTATGACAGATACACTCTGATGCATTTCCTCGCACACACATTACACTGATTTCATTTACATTACACTGATATACACTAGTCACTAGTCACATGTACGTTTACAGTTGCACTCACATGTGCATTCCTTACTCAGTGTAATTGACACGCTAGGGTATGTATGTTTTAATCAAGTTGCAAGGATAATATGGCGAAATAGCAACGAACCCCAAACATGAATATGGCGAATAAGGATGTTTCTGAAAGTGTGGGCTCTTCTCCTAACATGTGGACCGAGTTTCTCTACAGCAAAATACGGTCTTTTCTTGAATGAATACTGTGGTCCCTTACGTGGTAAGAAGTCACCATGTTGTATGGCAAAAGACTGGATGATTGGAGGAATGGTGCGTCTTCAAGCTACAACCAACATCAATCAAAATAGAGTTTTCTCATATATGGGCAACCCCAAACAGAGGGTTTTTGTTGTTGCAGAAACCACCCACAATTTGGGGATCCTTGGGTTATATATGGTTATATTGTGCTGCAGAGTTTTGAGAAAGCATCAACTTGGGATCGGCTCAAAGATTACCCGCGACTCGTAAATCACCATCTGACATGTTCATATTCACCATGTCGATTTGAATCATGTACTGACTGTATTGACACTAAACCACATCACCAGCAAATCTGTTAGTTTCTTGCAGTTTCCAGGTCATTTCTTTCTGATTTCAAATTGATCTAGCGGACCAGTCTCATCCAATTCCCGGATAGTTGATGGAATATCTATAATAATTAAACAGATAGATAGATAGATAGATAGATAGATAGATTAATGTTTGATAATTAATGAATAATGATTAATGATTAATGTGCTATATATATATGCATTATATACACTTTCACACCATGCATGCGTATATATTTAAACTATACATTACACTATAGGTATCTATATGTGAATAATGCATATGGGGATTGAACTAAGTTATCAAATTCGGAAACTATACACTTATGATAACTTAAATGTGTACATGCATATTATGTGCTTACCGCTATTCACAGAAACAAAACACAATTATATTGTAAACTATTATGAACTTGTGTATATCTTATGCCATCTAGAAAAACATTGTATCATATTGTAGCCATAAACATCTCACTTTGTAAGATGTTATGCGTTCCCTCATTTCATCTCCCACACCACAACTTACCATCTGCGCACCTGAATCTATACATTCACTTTACTGGTGAGTGACCTGCACCGCCGTGCACTGGAACAAAACGGGTGTGGATGTAGATTATCAATCTATTTATGATGACAAAATATTGTCATTATTTATTCTAACAATCCATTCTAATCAATTTAGATCATCAATTGTGGTAAACCCTATTTAATACATAGCAATGTTTCACTTACCACACTATTTTAGAAGGAATTAATTTTGCTTTAGCATATCTATCTTGTTGGGTGTTGTTACACCGAGTATGCAAACATCAACAGTTCCAATCCAACCAACTATGTAAATTGATGATGACGTTGGGAAAATCTACAGCAAACCATGGGGAAAGTGTGCCTTTAAATACACAGGTTTCCTGCATTCGTGGGAGTCTTTCAGTGCAGTGGTCGGCGACAAGAACTTAGTAACTGATGCCACAGGATTTGCACGACTACACCTTGACTTCTCCTGAAGTAGATGGGAAACGAAATTTGACCAACCCCAGTAGATAAAAGCATCCAGCTATGGAGGTACCCCCATTGATGGAAAGCCTCATCTTGAAATTGGGATGTTCGAACTGAGATTGGTCCCCTGGGACTGGGATGATACTACCATGTTCAAAGCTATTGGAATGGGAAATTTCATGGGATTTCACCGATTTTTTTAGGGAAACCTAGACTGCAGGGTGGGACACTCTAGTTTTAAGTTAGTGATAACTGATAACACCCCCCTTAACTATAGCATACTGTAGTCTATCAGTTAAATCCTGCATAAGTCTTAGTTAACCAAGGTATGTGCATCAACTTAGCTACCGTTTCGGGGGCCCCAGATTGTGTATATGACTGTACACCCATACCCTCTTGACTTGACGAATGGCCCATAAACTTTGACAAGTGCAAGTCCTGTTCCAGACTGTTCCGTTCGTTCGCCACAGCCCACGGGCCCACGGTCCGGAAAAGTTGAGGGACCCAGAACTTCTGACCGTGCTGCCTTAAGGGAAGATTTAGGGGAAACCCATGGTTTTCAGACCATCAAATCTGGCAGAACCCTGCCGACCAGGCACCCCTGAGTCATGCAGGGATGCATTAAGTGAATGCGAAATAAGGAGGGACAAACTCGAAAAAAAAAAAAACTTGACTCACAAAGACACTTCGAATGAAATGTTGGCAATTGATCATATTCATAATCTAGAAACAATGCATTCTTGGGATGATTCCCCCTATTATATTAATAAACATGATTAAGGGTGAAATTTACACTTAAGGTTCTTATAGTTTACCCTGAATGTTTTTCCTTTGGTGAGGCTTCCATACTCTGGGGGCATTGCAAGATTGAACTATCTTTCTGGCCAGCTCTTCTTGAAAATTCTGGCAAACTCCCAATATTTTGAAAGTTTACGATAAGTTGTATCAATCCACCATTGTTCAATGGTTGCTTAGACCCCATTGGGAGTCCTATCAAATGTCCCTATACCTGGTTCATCCTGGTTCAGTGTCATATCCCATTTATCAATCTGAATCAATATTATAGCCCCATGTATCAATCCACCAACCTGAAAAAACAGACGTGACATATCGTGACATCATATTAGACGTGATTTACTCCCCCAATTTTTGGCCCCAATTTTGGGCCTCCAAGCGAGGCTCAAAAGTGAGCACCTGGCCATCGGTCCCATGGGGACCATCTGCCCACGTATAGGATAGCGGCTTGGGTTTATGGGTCTGGGTAAATTACCATATTTCACTAACCTGAATAGTTGGGCCATTTGGGGATGATTTCCCTTATTTATTAACCATGATTCCAGTGAGGGAGAACAGTGAGGTCGTTAGAATTTACCCAGATGGGTGGACCAACTTGCAACTGGGAGGCCTCACCTTGTAACTAAATGGGGTGAATAGGGCTAAATCCATCTACATCTGACATCTAACATCCAGACACGTTGAACGTCCAACTGTATGGCCAAATCCATCTGGGTAATAGCACTGGAAGGGCCCCCCTAGCTAGGTCGGTTGGTTTAGGATTTGTGGGAAGTATATCGGATATACGAACTGGTAAACTAACATAGCTATGGAAAATCACTATGTTTAAAAGGTAAATCAACTATAAATGGGCCATGTTCAATAGCTATGTTAAATTACCAGAGGGTACCTATACACATAGTTGGAGTTGTTGATTGCGTCAAAAAACAATTACTTTACTTCGTGTGATCCCCACCATGACATTTATACATTTTCTTACTGGCAAATCTTCTGGCATTCTATCTGACATATCTTCTGACATTCTATTTGGCATTCTATCTAGCA
>Ga0126342_10002068_pt1 | contig 30386 bp, 31 predicted proteins | sample Cyp1metagenome_FD_92528 | JGI IMG/M metagenome (GOLD analysis project Ga0126342, IMG submission 92528) | Coral microbial communities from Lord Howe Island, Old Settlement Bay, Australia - Cyphastrea 1 metagenome | ecosystem: Host-associated > Invertebrates > Cnidaria > Coral ...
CCTCTCCCTCTCCCTCTCCCTCTCTCTCTCTCTCTCTCTCTCTCCACAGTCCCCCCCCAATAAAGGGGGGTCGGCGGCACCTGGGCGCTAGCCCATTCTATATGAAATTGAAGTACGCATCCAAGGTCGGACCAGCTTTGACTGACAAGCATCTGGGTCAACAAGGACATCATCTCCTTTTTGCTTAAGTCTTATCACCAAGAATGAGGCTTTGCGGCATCAACCACCAGGCTCCAACCATGGATGAGGATTTGAGCAATTCAAACCGCCTGGAGAGTGGGAAATACAAACATGATCTTTTCCAAGAATGAAACTTCAAAAGTGAAAACACAAACCTTCCCACACTATCACGTTTAAAGCCCGTGAACTCAAAATTTCGGAGGAACTGAACAGAAGCAGCGTCTAATATGTTTTAATAAATGGGCAAACGGACATCCTCGCACATGAAAGAAACACTGGCACAACTGCATTAAATATGGAGGTCCGGTTGCAACTTGCAAGTACAGAGATATAGAATGATATAGATATAGATGCAATGCTGGGAACAGTGATTTCAATAATACGCAAAACAGGTTCAAAAGTGTAGGAGTACAGTATACGTGTTTCATCGTGTTATATCGTGTTTCCATTGGGTGTAAATATGTATGCACAGAAACCCCTGTAGCACCTGTATATATCTGTATATATTGGCTAGATCCCTGTAGATTCATATTCCAATGATATCGATATCGCCATTTTACTTAGATTTATCCCATATCTTAGCCTCGTCCCTTTTGCCACTGTTCTGCTAGCACCTTATGGCCCAGTACCGGCCTTCTCTTCCATTTTGCACGGTTTCACCCTTTGCACTTCCCGTTGCTCTAACACCTGCGAGCAGTGAAAACATGCGACAAGGCCGGCCCCTCTGCGGCTGTTAGGGCTGGTTCTCTGCTTCAAGTCAAGCTTTGAACCCATCCCCAAAAAATATGTCACGATTGTAATTGGAGATCTTTATCTCGGGTAAGAATGATACAAGTAGCAATATTGTGTGTAATATATATATATATATATATGTATAAATCTATTTATATATTCATTTATTGAAGCATTCAATGAATTTATTTACTTGTTTACATGATCACACCCCAGAATCTGATCATAAATAAACATAGGGCATATATATATACACCACATTTATCATCTATATCACTCAAACCATCTGTCAATTTCTATCAAATTCTTTGGCTTCTCCAGTTTACCTTTAAAGAAGAAAACTCAGACTGCAACAAGGCAGCTCCGTTCTGCATAGGGTCGTGCATCCCCTCTAAGACTAATGACCCATGTCTTGTTGATCTTGTTGCTTCAGCCACCTGATGATCCGGTCCCCTGTAAAAATCCCCTTATCAAAAAATAACACTTAAAGATCCATCTTTCTGGTTTTATTGGAATATATGGAGGTTTACTAACATGGGGGTACCCTGGGTACCCTCAAATCATCAATATTTCATAATATTTCAAAGGACTTTCCACTTAAACCATCCTGCGATTGGGGTACCTTTGTTTTCGGAAAGCTGCATATTTGGAAGCCGCTGTCACAAAGCTGAGAAGGGTTCGCCTCTTCAAAGTCCCAGTAGTCCGGGAATCTGCTGGGATCCAAACTCCTCAACATCCCGCGCAACAAATCGAACTAGGCTAAGAGATTCCTGGGCAAATTTTATTAATTCACTAACCTGATTTCTTTTGGCCATTTTGGGATGATTTCCTCTTATTAACCATGATTCCGGTAAGGGAGAACAGTGAGGTCGCTACTTATAATTTACCCAGAAGAGATGGGTTTGTAGTGTATATGTCCGCATTCTCTCATGAGTTGAGAAGAAACTAAATCCCTGGGTAGGGTCATGGTGGGGGAAAACGAGAACGGAATCATCTTTTACTTACTTACCACCAAGTATTTTGATGCGGTTGTACCTAGCCAAATCTTGCAATGTTCCCAGGGTATTGAGTTCAACAATGCGGAACACATGTCAAAACAACACCTGCATGACGAGTTTTCATGAGTTTTCACCACGAGTTTTCCACCCAACAAGTTCATGAGCTTTGCGGAAGTCCTTTGCCCTGTTCGAATATGAAACATCTACTCAAATCTCTGCAGGGTTTGTCATCCCTTTGGGGCGTCGTTTTGGGTCGTGGCAATCCCACCATAATCCCACCATCGTCGCCCATCGCCCAAGTCCCACTGCGTCCCCGGACTCTTGGGCAGGGTTGACACTTTTGGAGACTGGCAGGGCACGCTTATCTCCTGGAGTCTATGCCGCTACGATTTCCGCGCAAAATGGGAATCGGGATGGAATCAGGATGGCAGGAACCCAAGGGAATTGAAGATTTTATGAAATCACAGGCATATGAAAATGATACAACAAAGTAACTTAAAATAGAATCAGTAGCGAAGTTGCCCTTCTTGGAATTTCCACTGTAGGTTTAGTGGTTTAAGGGGCTACTGGCTGTTGGGGGTGGGAAAACCTAAGCAGCTGCTGCACCTGGTGAGCGAATCTTAAGGGTGTTGATGCCAAGTTTGTGAATTTCAGTTGCTATAATAGTTCATTCCAACATACGGAAAGAATATACATTTATTTAAGTATATGTATACAACATAATATACGTGTATGCGCGTGTCAATGTAATTTAATGTGTATATATATATATATATATATATGTGTGTGTGTGTGTGCGTGTATAAATTGTATAGATATATCATATACATATCAAATGCTTATATTACACCGAGAGAAAGAGAGACAAACATACACTTACTACGTTTAAAACATCTCCACCGGCCGAAGACATCTGCCATCATTTGACCCAAGGGGTCGTCCGCTCCATCATATCGGAAGATGACTTGCTGCAGCCGATTTTGTCCGAACTCACCCATGTTGCAGAGGGAGGACACCTCAGCGACACCAAGACTTTTTGCAAAAAAAAACTGGCTTTAAGGGAGTCAAACCGCATGCAAACCTTTCATCCGGGCATTATCATTGTTCATCCATATTCATCATCTTGACACACACACACATATATATATGATCATATATGCTCATTGGTTCATCGAGAAAGTGAAAATCGCATACTCTCCAATGGTTTTCCCATTGAAAACATGATTTGCAGACGGTGGATCTTCCATATCGACGTTCGTTTCAAAAGGAAGCCTGTCTGGCCCAATGGGATGACTCCCAGAAAAATCCACTGGAAATCGAAAGGCATCGAAAGGCCAAGTGCGAATGGTCTATATGGGGTTGATATCTTTATAAAAAGGCTGGAAGACAGTTATTTACTGAGTATATTGGGAGGATGTCATTACATTCAAGTAAAATAATGTAGACATATTTGGAAATATATTTGGAACTTCGGAACTCGTGCCCATTTTCTCAACCCTTACCTAACTTGAAGTAAACTTTCAGCAAACACGGCCCCGGCCACAGCTGGCTTCACCGCCACGGCGCAATGAAACTCCAGCCCAAGCGATCCACCATCCAATCCTTGGAGAAATATACAGGTCCCTGGGGTCCCATCATGTCCCATCACTGGGCACTGGTCCGAAAAAAAAAACGTGGCATGTTGAAAAAATCTACAACTGTTACCCTCTGGTAAATAAACATAGACCCTGAAAATGACAATTTTTTAATGGTTAAAATTTTGTCATTTTCAGGGTCTATGTTAATTTACCAAGAAGGTTGATCATAGTGACATATAATAATGACATAGTGTCCTGACAACCGGATGATCAGGTTTTTCAATAAGGATGAGGAAAAGGATATGATGAGGATGGGTATGAATGAGGACGAGGATGAGTGAGGACGAGAATGAGAATAATAAGGATTAGGGTGAAGATGAGGACATAGGACGAGGATGAGGGCGATGAGGAAGATGAGGATGACGAGGATGATGATAAGGATGATGATAAGGGTGATAAGGAAAAGGAGGAGGAGGATTGTGATGATGACGATGACGATGACGATGACTATATCCATGGCCATGCCCATGGCCAAACATTTATTCATTTCAAAATCTTTCTTGTTTTGGTGGGTGTCCAGGAAAATTGGCCATCAATGGTTGGGTTCTTGCGTGTTCGGGTGTCCCGTGTCCCTTTCTTATGTTCTTATCAGCTACGTCCCCATTATTACATGGATAGATCTTGTATGATATCGCAAATGACTAAAGCGCGGCAAGGCCCCGGGTGCAGCTGGTTTCACAATATAGCGACCCCAAACTGTGCATGGTGGGGACCATACCCATGTGTCAGAAGTATCATGAGTTGGCTGGTCTGCCAATGGGAGGCCTAAGTTCATTAAAACATGCTACATACCCTCTGGTAAACTAACATAACAATGGAAAATCACATTTTTTAATGGGAAAATCCACTATAAATGAACAATTTTCAATAGCTATGTCAGATATGTTAAATTACCAGAGGGTTCATTACCAGAGGGTTCATTACCAGAGGGTTCTGCTGCAACTGTTCTCAAACAGATCATCTCAAGGAATCAATGTCATTCAATGTCACCATCCGAAGCTATGCAGCAGACGCAAAGCCGCATTGTCCATTGAGCTAAGTTGTTCTCGAATTTCCCCCTGGCGGCAATTCCATGGCCCGTTCGTCTTTCCCGGATCAACATGTCGATGCATTCGGCACGTATGCCAACATACACTACACATACACTGTCACTGTAAAGGTAGCCATATGTGAGTGTGGAAACCCATGTTGAAGCATATGCGTTTATCATTTTAAAAAATGCCCTTTATCAATTACGAGTGACTGGTGACATGCACATGTATATCACTGAGATTCCTCGTGTGCAGAAATCCCACCTGCACAGAAAGACGTTGCAGTTGTATTCTTCCTTGGCAAAAAGGATGTGATTGGTACAAGTAACCGATCCTTGCTGAATGATATCTCTCAAATCACTGATATCAAAAGCAATCCACAAATATCTTTTTGTTGAGATACCCAGGGAAAAAGAGAAGTAATATGCCTAGGTTCATTGTTTTTGCCTACGATAATCGTGCCCTGTGTTTTAAAAACTCCAAATGTTATATACATATGTATAATTATATATATATATATTATATCATGAAATTAATTACATAATCAATATATATATATATGGATATTATGCATGTTATATGTATTTGTGTGTTTTAGACACATAATATATAAATATATATATATATATATATGTATGTATAAAAAATATATACTGTATATACATGTTAAATATACAGTATGTGTTATATTTATATTTGTTAAATATATGTTCTGTATAGATATATATATATGTGTGTGTGCGTGTGTTAAATATATACAGGTCATATATATATATATATATACACACGTGTTGAATATATGTTATATGGAATGTTACACACATATATATATATATATTTATATAACATGCTATATATACCATCATATACCTAACCAACAAGACCCTTGTTTTTTTGGTCAGGTTTGCCTGCAAACATCGGGCTTACCTACTGTGCTGGTCGAAAACCCTGGGTTTCCATTTAAAACCCGGGGTTTTCAGCAAAACCGGGTCAGACCATCTGGAAACGCTGCCCAGACTGCCAAATATTCCCACCTCACTAGAATTTCCAGGATTTGTTACACCTTTTCTGGTATTTTTTTCATGTTTGATGCAGACCCATGATTAACCCGTGATTAACCCGTGACTACCCTACAGAGACCCTGGGTTTGGACCGGGAAACCTTTGGGAAAACCCCATGATTTTCCAAACCCGTGACGAAACCATGATGGACCCATGATATACCCGTGAAATTAAACGCGGGTTGAATGCCTCAAAACAGCATCCTGTTTTGGTTGGTTTTTGTTGTGTTTTCTTGAAATCGAAGTGGCTTGTGTTTGCTGGTGTTTGGAAACAAAGCTCCTCTGTTGGATGGTTCCAAAAAAGTAACTTGGCCAGAGCTGCCAAACCCTGAGTTTTGCTTGAAAACATTGGGCTTCCCAGCTGGCCCTGCAAATTTCTCGGGTTTTGTTGGTTAGGGTATATACATATATATATATGTGTATATATATAAATTATGTTAAATATATATAGATATATATATGTGTGTTCTATATATATATACGTGTATATATATATATACAAATTATATATATAATATACAGTATATCATCTATGGGAACAATATCTCCCCAATGGCAGGAAACTGCAAGGTTTAATACGCAAACCTTGCACAAGATCAAATCAAGGGTGAGCAATTCGCAAGTCTGATTTTGCAGCCTTCAAAGCCTAACAAACAAATGTAAACATCTGATGATGTCATACAACAAATAGGTTTGCCTAACATGATTGGCTGGCGAAAAAAGAAGTGCTATCCAACACAGCCTTTATATGATGTACATCTTTCGAACATGTGGACCTCCCATGTTTTGCATAGTTGGTCAGCAAATCCGCAAAATGTTATTCAAAGTCCGGAAAAGAAAACAACAGCTCTTGAGTTCCATGGATTCTCGTAAAGATGGGAACATATTCGAAGATTGATTGCTTAACTTCTCCGGGTTGGATCCGCATGTGATCCGTTTACGTCTACAATTCTCCAAGATTTTGCACGGATTATAATTACTTCAACCAAATATATACTTGTTATTTTTTTGATTAATCTGTGCGAAGATGTATCAAACATGCTGCACACTTACATAATTTTCCCTGACATTCCAACTGTTTACCATCATCTATCATCACCAACCAATTGAAACAACTAAGTTGGGATGTTCACCATTTGGAGGTTTCCTAAAATGGGGGCTACCCCCAAAATCATCCAAGTCACTAGACCATGACCTTGTACTAATCGCCACGGTGACTTGGGGATCCACCCTTTTTAAAAACCCCCAATTTATTGACAGCCTCCACTCTCCTCTGTGGTTATTTAAGGTAGGGATAACGAAAATCGTCATCTTGGAAAGCTGTAAATCATCATTTTGATCATCTCTAGTTCATCATTTTTTTTAATGGGCCATTTTCATCCATTTTCCAGTGTGCAAAGTGCCAAATAACCATAACGGGATCCGTATTGTTAAATAATGTTCACCTACGATTTTTAAACCCACCCTAAATAAAGCTAACCAGAGCCCCAAAACAAATATTAGATGATCCCTATTTATAAATCATAGGTGAACATTAACCATACCCATAGGATCCATGTATGCTATATATGCTAACATTTACATTGAACATTAACCATATGGTAAATCCCATGTTAAATCGGCTCAATGCCGAGGATCTTCTCCTGACAGTCCTGCAGCCTGCCCACCGCCCAGATAGGAGGTGACAAAGGTCGCGAATTCCTGCGACAGATAGGACAGTCGATGACAGTCGTAGCCGTATGGAAAAAACATGACGAATCAGCTGTAAATCAGCTGTAAACCAAAGAAACATATGGGAAACACGAAGAATCAGAGAATCAATGGAAAAATCAGCTTGAACATGGACGAATCAGCTATAAATCGGCAGTGGATGGTGGTTGATGTGATCTATAAACCATCGATGATCATCCGGGCATCGGGGAGGTCCGCAGGAAGAGGTTGAAGCACCATAAAGATATGATACCCCAAGACCACCATGAAATATCACCACCAAATAGATCAACCAGGCTTGATCAATCCTGGGTTTCGATTGCCCCCCAAAAAGCCCAACAGTTTCTCTTCTTTTGGTGACTTAAGTCAATGGATTGCTTTAGGGGAACATTTTGCAGGAAAACCCCCTTTTTTTAATGGTAAGAACCATGGTTTCCTGTATTTTGTTCCCTTAAACCAATCTGATATGATCCACATCGACTCTTTTTTAGCCGCTTGAAATGGCGCCAGGTGTTTACTATCAAACTAACATAAACTAACTGAGCCCGAGAATTCGCCAGTTTTTTTGGGGAATGTTATCTGTCAATCTGTCAATCAGACCTGAGTTGAATCTCCTTGCCTGGAGAGACCAGAAATTCCCAAGGTCTTTCTGCTGCTGGAATCCAAATTTTCACAGTTTATAATGTAGTATACCGATTAGTGTGATGGACCTCTATTGTGGATTTTTCCAAAATTATTGAGTATCTTGTGGATGGTGGGGGTGGGACTCTATTGTGGAAAGTTTTTTCTCAGATCCATTTTTTTTTTCAGGAGGAGCTTTATCCACCTTTATACACCTGTCTTTGGGTAAAGCTGGTCCATTTACTTTAGAAAGCCATATCCATGTTAAAGCCTTGAAAATGCAAGGTTTCCCAAATAATTAGATGCCTTATTAAACCCTTATTAAAAAACAGCACCCGAAAAAAAATCAAGGGGGTACCCCATGAGTGACCCAGATCCTCAATAATGTAATTGTTTCGATGGCACCCTATTTGGCACACAAACTTTTTGGGCTTTTTTTTGATTGAAAATTGAAAAGGAAAATCAATTGACAGTAGATTGATGTCAATTGAACTCCTTACGTAAGTTGACTATCCTAAAAATTGTTTGGGGGGGCCAGAAAATGGCGAGTTATTGAGTAGCCTAAAATTGTTGAGGGGGGGAGTGGAGGGCCCACACTAATCAGTAGCCAACATTATGTTAAATCATTTAAGATGTCCCACTATCATCTATTATCATCTCATTGGTTGTGACTCAAATGCTTCGTGGGTTGAATCTGAAAAATGTTTCCGGGCAAACTCAAAAAAAAACGATGTTTACGCCCCTTTCAGCTCTTGTCCCCCCATCATCATGTCGAGTCTCCATATAAATTCCCATTTCATGTAAGAGAGTCTGATATTTCCATAAAAATATGAATAGATTCCCATTTGAGAAGCTGAAACACCTTAAAACCTCTATGTCCTCAGGGTTTCCAGACAATTACCCTCTGGTTATTAAACATAGCCATGGAAAATGGTCCATCGAAATAGATGGTTTACCTTTTAAAAATGGTGATTTTCCATGGCGAACTGTTAGTCATAACCAGAGGGTACCTCCCACTTTTTTCCAGCTCTCCTCCATCGCGGTGACCAGCTCCGGACTCTTCTTCCCTCGGTCGCTGCCGGGCCCGATGCCTCTGATGCGCAGCTTCCTGGGGCGCTGAGCCAGGAAATCACGAAGCTGGGAAATGTTAGACAGATGTTACTTGAAACATCATGAAACTGTTCAACTTAACATAATTTGTTGGATTGGCATTTTGAATATTGAGCAACGAAATGATTTGGAGTGATTTGGTCAGCTGGACACTCCGTGGTTTTAACATGTCCTAAACTCTGTTCGGGCACGGAAAACAGAATCCACAAGGTGGCCATGACCACCAGCTGGCTTGGCTTGCAAGTGGTTGAACTAACGCCATCTAACGCCAAAGCCACATGCTCCCATATCAATTGGCAGGATTTTAAGATATTTTTTCAGAGAAATTCCCTGGTGATTTACCGCTAGAAATGTATAGAAATGGCTGGGTTTCCTTCGTTTCCTTCAAGAAACGACGTGTTTTGTGCTTTTTTTGGTTGGACCATCCGACCGCCAAGATGCTGATTGGCAAGCACCTCGTAGCGAACGCTTGCCGAAGGCGTGTCTGAATATAGGAGATACCCCAAAGCCCAAAATCCAAATGGGCCATGTACCATCAAATAATAGGGAGAGAGAGAGAGAGATAGATAAATAGATAGATAGATAGATAGATAGATAGATTATATATATATACAATATATAATTTAATAGGGATAATGATCATTGAATTTTGATTTTGGGGTATATAGTATATACACTATCAATCCCCATCAAACAAAGCCATAAGGTTGAGCAATCCCGGCATCTTTGGTGATCAGTCCATGTCAGTCCTCTTCCTTCATCAACTAAGGATTGCCACATATTGCCACCGGAGTTTCAAAGAAAATGCGTCAGATCCATACCAAGAACCAGTCAACATCCGTCCTTTGGATGGCCAAATAACAAAAATCCGCACACTCCACCTGAAAAGAAAAGGTGGCACTGGAGAATCTGGCATTTATAGATCGTTTTCCCAGCCATAAACTTCCATTCATGCGGGATTTTCCATTCCCATGTTTGATTACCAAAGGGTAAATATATGATTCTGTTTGTGGCTAAGACATGACCCACGACATGGATGTCGTCACCCGCTGTTTACCCAGTAACATCCCATGCCATGACTAGTGGCATAAAGCTGCCGAAAAATCATCACTAGCATTATAGCTGGTACCACTTACCCATTGTTTACAATCAAAACAACAACTGCAAAGATTTTTTTGGATGGTACCATCACGTAATCAGCCAGCGTAACTCCAGGATGCCACACTTCACCACCGGTTTCGGTACCACCTTCCATCCCTGCCTGGGTGTGTTCCTCGTCGTTGAAGAACTCTGGATCCCCCTCACCGGCGTAGAGTTCGACGAAGACATGCGGCTCGATGGTGCCCACCTTGCAAGGCTTGGGGCAACATGGTCTGCAGTGAAGTTATGTCACAGTGCCACAGCAACAGGTGAATTTGATGCTACTTAATGTAAGCCTTACTTTCCGAAGTAGGGGCATCACAAATCACAAAGTTGAGTTCCACTAGTGTGTTCAGTAGACTTCACGACTTCACGCCCAGCTACAAACAGCCACTTTGCCCATCTGAAACTACGAAGAGAAGTCGAACATCATTGTACATCATGGGGGAACAATCAAAATCATTCAACAACAATGGAAAAGAACTCATCCTAAACTGGCCACCATTTGATAAAATGATATATAATGTAAAGATCCAGCTCAATAAAATCACCATATCTATCCATATCTCAACATATCTATCCATACTATTTCAACCATGAATCTAACTTTTGAGGTAGTTTGTATATATATATATATAGCTCACCCCTTCCTCCATTTTACATCATGTTTTGTATACTGCTTGGCAGTATACAAACACCCCTCTGAAAAATCATGGAGTGAAGTTCGTCAGTTGGGATTTTATTTTCACTTCCCAAGAGATGGAGTTCGTCATAATCCAGCCATGTTCCAGTCACCACCAAGCACTGGTCACCTCTCGCATCCCTTCCCTGACGCCTCCGTGCGGCCGGGCCGGAAGAGCAGCTGCTGCTCGCGGCACCAGGTGCCGTCCTCCAGGACCTGCTGTTGGGAGGCCACCTGAATCTCCTCAGGGCTGGGAAGGGCATGGAAAAAACCCACCAGGGAGATGAAAATATGGGCAAAACATATGATAAACATCGGAAATACATATGAAAAATCGGGAACACCATGGAACACCTATAAAAATGTGGTGGAAAATTATGGGAAAATCTCTGGGACATTTGCATGGGAAACTCCGGGGGGACGACAGGGATATTTGGGGATGGGTCAAAACCTATGAGTTACCATCTGGTTATTTAACATAGCCATGGAATATCACCATTTTTAATAGGTAAACCATCTATGAATGGGCCATTTGCCATGGCTATGTTAAATAACCGGAGGGTATTATGAAATTACCATATATGATCCATATGACTGGAATAAACTTCCAGCTATACCAGCTATGACTTAGGGTACCCAAAAAGGGTACCAGGCTTTTGACCCATAAGAACCATCACTAAGGCGTTCCCAGCAGCCCAGCCCTGCAACTCAAAGAAGGTCACCACGTCTGCAGTGGCACGAAGCATGTTGAGATCCTCCGGAGGCCAGGGCTTAGCCGCTTAGCCCGGCGAATCCAAGTGAATGACGAGTGAATGACTATATATAATGGGCCATGGATATCATAAGATAAATGCTTATGTATATATGTATACATAACACATATAATATAATATAATAATATTATGTATAAAGGGGGTAACAATGGAAGTTGATTGGATTACAATCAAGCAAACACATTTGAGATTTTGGCCAAAACAAGAATACATGCGAGCACAAAGGATGCAATCATTGGATAGTGATAGTAACAGGCTTGATTGGGATTGTAATCAACTACATCCATTTGGGATAAGTACACAGGGGCTGGTTTGCTATACCATTTGCCATCACGCACCAAGTGGGGAATTGCCTGACCACTATTTTTCGATCAACCAGTCAGTGGTGAAAGGACATCTACCAAACTCAAAGAGAAAACAACACCAAACTGACACACGGTGAATGATAACAATAATAGTCCCTTCATGATTCATATCAATTAGATTTAGATCATGAATATTAATAGTGTCAGTCTAACAGGGGACTATTAATATTAATATACACATAACAATACCCCTCTAACAACAATTTTGGTTTAGATTGGTGTAGTATCACTCTGGGGGATGTCTCTTACCATCCTCTATGACCTCCACCAGTCCTCCACGTTCCACGAATACCTGGCAGAGCACAAGCCCCAGATTTCACATGACATGTCAAGACAGAAACTAGATTCCAATGGAAATTAAACAGAATGATACGCTAAAGGAAGTCAAATATAGATAATATAATATATATATTTATACATATATGTTATACGTACACACACACACATATATATATAATATATTTATGTATAAATGCAGGTATATGTATAATGTATAGTTGTCTGCCAGCCAAAAAAGCCAACCGCACGTGTTTCGCTCAGTATTCCACCGGCGCATCGGCTGGACCCCAAATCAGCCGCCTTCTGCAAATGGTCTTCTGATCCCCGTCCCCCTCGCTGAACTGCCCGGCGCGTTCCTAGCCGTGTCCCGAGGATGGCCACCAGGATGATAGACTGCTACACATTATGCCCCACCTGCCCCATATTTTCGGAATTTTCCCAGGCTTTCAATCAACTTGTCTATTTATCTTGGGGTTGCTGGTTTTTTCATGGTGTTTACATATTTTGGGGGGATGAACATCCATTTGCCACCTGTTTCTGGTGTGCACCAGGGTACCAGGCTTTTGACCCATCACCAAATGGAACTGATGGCAACATGTCGTGGGATCATTGTTCAATGTTGAATCTCTTGGGTGTATCATTTAGCAATGAACATCCATGGCCACACTGCAACAATATGCAACGATCACGAATCCGCAAAACAAATGCAATCTCAGCTTGACGAAGAATGATGCTTCATTTTAAGATTTGCTCCCCAGATGTCTTTAGATGTCTTTAATGGATTTTAGGTCTACAATGTCCAACTATGATGACACTATGACTATGGATATTTTTTATGGTCAAGACTTGTAACAAAACCAACTCGCCATGGAATCATGGAATGCTCAATCCTCCAACTGGCCAAAACACAGTTTTGGTCCTCAGCTTAATGGACTGGCATCAGCCACATTTGCTGACTTTGTTGGGTCAATTGGGGATTGTCTGACAAAGCCAAGGCAGCCAAGGTAGCCCCAAATCGAATTGCTTCTCCTCAAGTTCTCCCTGAAAATTGCTGGGATACCGAGTACCTGTACCCCCTTTTTTGGGACAAACCGTTCTTATTCATTTTTTCAGTCACAAATCCTTCCAATTCACCTCAGCCCATGATCTCTGGATATGCCAATTGCAGCTGGAGGTCGCAACCCCATCTGTGTCGCAAGAATCCGTCCAACTTCGAATGGATCTCCTTGACCTATGCGCCCAGTGGCTCAATCTAAACACCCCGAAGTTCCGAAGGAACTGAAACGTGGTGCCCCATAGTTAGCTAAGTCAGTTTATAACAGGACAACTGGGGTTTGTGGTGCTTGTAACTATAGATAGTTGGGACGGATTAATAAACCAACAATCATGAACATAGATTTCCTTGAGAATAAACAGCCATGGTATTACCATGGGTACATGGTTTTCTCCAATCTTGAGCTTTCAATGCCCGGAAATTGGGACTGGAACATTTACACATCAATTCTTGGCAGGTGTTGCTTACTATTGTTCGGGAGAATGATGTGCAACCACAGCATCTTGATGGAATTCCAACGTCCCATGGGGCTAGTTAGCGGCTAACCAGGAGTTTCTCGAAGGGCCGGCAGTGGTCTACAAGCCGACTACAAGTTGGCTTAGTCATGGAATATCATTGCCCCACACCAGGCCATAACCCAAATCGTAAGCCCCCGAGAGTTACAACGAAACCACTTCCAAAAAGTGCGATGAATGTCCGCAGCTTAGAACCCTTCACAAACAGGAAAGCCCCTCAAATAAAGCCCCCCCAGCTTACCCTCTGGCAAACTAACATAGCTATAAAAAATCCCCACTTTTCATAGATAAATCAACTATAAATGGTAATTTTCAATAGCTATAGCTATATTTTAAATTACCAGAGGGTACTGTTCCCCCATTCATCACTTTGCACTGCTTGCCCGCGGCCGAAGTGCGTGTTTTCCGTTGACCTCAATGTTGCCCAGCGCATTGAGGATCACTTGCAGGTACTTCCTGTGGCTGGAGCGGTGGTCCACTTGGTTGTGCTTTACACTTTCCCATAGGATCCATGGTGCTGCTATATATGGTAACATGGATCCCATCAATATACCCCCAATGTTAGTATCTATACCAGCACCATGGATCCTATGGGTTTCTGATTAGATACATTTTTTGAAACCCCGGCTGGTTATTTTTTGGGAACATCTTGCTATACACTATACATGGAGATCATCTCGGAACATCTCGGGGAGAAAATCCAAAACTGTTCGTTTGCCAAGCTGCGAATCGCCCAGAGGATGATAGTCTCGTCTGAAAATCATTTGCCTCGGAGCAGGCAAGCCGCCGAGGTGCGATGGAACGGCAGGGAACCTGGATGAGAAGTTGCGGATTGCTTTTGCCATAAAAAAAACGGGGCTGTCACTTTGAAAAAAAAAAACCTCCCAACCGAAAGTAACAAAGCCGGCGATCAAAATGCAATCATGTTTTTTTTGTTTAATTTGTCTATATTTACCATAATTTCTACACAACTCAAATTCCACCCAAAATCATGTTGAACATATTAACATTATTAACCAACCAAATATACCAAATAAAAAACATGTAGCATCTGTAGCCACAGATTGATACTTTCCCAACGGTTCGAAAAACGGTCACCGAACGACCAAGCGGCTGCTCACTGTGTCGACCCTCGGCGCCATAATTGGAGGCATTGCAAGCCACCAGGCTCCACCCCTGGCGGCAATCCCATCGGAGTAACTGGATCTTAACCCATGACGGATCCTAACGGTGCTGCTATATATGGTGTGCCATGGATCCCATCAATACAATTCAATATACCCCCAAATAATGTTAGCATATATACCAGCACCAGCCGGATCCGTCATGGGTAATGGATCCAAATGGTAGAATTAAGCCATTTTTCTGTCAAACTAACAATAAGAAATAACAAATGGCTGGATAAATCCGACAATTGTAGATGATCGTGCGTGCAAACGCCCATGGATTTCCCAGCTCGCCATGTTTGTCACAGGTCCTGTCAGGTGAGAGATATTAAAACCAGTTGTTAGCACCTAGTTCTGCAGTCGCTGCCATTCTTGACAAATAATACACATTCAGAACTTAGATGGATAGTTTGATTTATCGATGTATTCTAATTCACTTAGGTGGATAGTCTGTAACCATGTACTTCGTGGAAGCACCCACAGCCGAAACCTCCCACTGGGTGATCTGGTCGCAAACGTTGGTGCACCTTAGACCAGTGGCACCACCAAGCCTATGAGGGACCGACTCGAAAAAAATACTATTCCCATCAAAGCACACCTTTTTCTCATTCATTTGTTATGTTATGACTACCAAGATGGTAATTATACGCGATGAATAATAATTATCGTATCAGTGCTCTGGCCTCAAGATGAATCAACTTGAAACACATCAACAAAACCACGGGCAATGAATTTAACGGTTGTTTGTCGCATTGAATTCGAAAGTCCTCCTTTGATCATCGATCCATTTTTCCAATCCCAAAAACACCATTGAAATGTTGCCGGCTTTTCAACAGTCATCCTTTAGGACTGGATCTGTCATGATGGCCCCCTACTACGTCTAAAATTCTTGGGCCACGGTCACTTTATATATATATATATACATATATATATACACACATAGATGTGTGTGTGTTTTGTTCAATCCCACTCAAATCTCAAGGACCATGGGTAGTCATTTCACCTTCATTTCACATCACTATGGCACACTTCTAGCCCAATCTCCACTAGTAGCGATATGTCAGCGACCGTCCCAATACTGGTGGACTGGTAGTCCAACCATCCAAAACTGGAGCTGCCATAGCTATGGCAGCTCCTTGGCTCCCTCGCAGCGAATAAAAAATCACCCCAAAAACTATATGGTTTACCATGAAAACATGGTTGGTTCACCATAAAACCACCCAGAAAACACAAAACCGAAAATCGGTGGTAGAAACATGCTGAACCCATGGAATTTAATGAAAAACGCCGGCAAAGGCACAGAAGTCCAAAGTTACTCTCCAGGCTTCCCGAAGCCCCTTTGAAGACCTCCTCACCCGCCTCTCTCGGTTTTTGTTGAAGAAATCTGGAGAGGACATCTTATGGAAAATCCTGGTTGTTTTTTATATGTCTTTATTGTGAAGTAGGATCTTCTGTCAATTTTTGTCCCATCCAGGGGGGAAAAAAAACGGTCAAAGCGAGTCTAGCAGTGCTCGGTTTGACAAGGTGAAATCTTCAGCCAAAGTGAGGAGCCAAAACACAACAAGTAGAGGTTCAATCAAGGGCTGATGCTCCAGTCCTGGCAGTCCTGGCGACTAAATGCAACTAATCAACTAGTCTGTGGGGCCATATGGGGCCATAAATGCCATCTGTGCCACATAGGAGGGGTGTCCCACAACCATGGGACAGGCTGAATTCGGACAAACTCTTGCTGCTGCCTGGTAGTAGCGATCGCAGAAGTCTTCGTGGCCTCGAACATAGCAATGGAAGACCCAAACTTGATGTAGGAAGATCATGTCCAATGCCAGCTCCAACTGAATGAATACCAAAGGGCAGATCTTATCAAGACGCGCATTTATCAATATGATGAATACATTATCTACAAATTAAAACATCTATCTATGGTTCGGTTTATCTATCTGTCCATCCTAATAGATATAGTATACATACGTATGCATTCAGCACATACAAAATACACCAAGTCAGATGTAAAATACAGGAGATCCGTTTTTGTACCTTGCAAATAAAAATGGAGACACAGGTAAATAGATACACGATACGTGTATATACTGTATATATATATATATATTATATAAATACATTACATACTGGTTAACACACATAAATACATATACATCTACACATGGTTAAATTAATCAAGAATGTCTCGTATAATTTTTATATACACGCCACGCATATGTACATATGTATACACAAACACACATGTGTATATGCATAATAGTATGTAGATATAAACATATAAACATATATATATATATACATGTACATGGGGGTTTCTTGACATGGGGCATCCCCAAGTCACCATCGGTTTCAATACCAACGTGGTCATGGATGGTCTGGGGGTACCTCCATTTTAGGAAGCCTGCATATATAGATATATGTGTGGTTAATTGTATAGATGTAGATATAGCTAGGATTTGTAAAACTAACGCTAAATTGTAGGAGATATAGATATGTCGATATAGTTGAGATACTAGATAGACATTGAATATATATATATATATATGTCTAGCATATATATATACTACCAGTATATTTTGAAAAACAAAACATCATATGTCACATATATATATAATAGTGTTTGTGTTGATCTAATTGATGCCACTGAATGTCACTACAGATCACCTCCATGCCCTCCAGCAAGACACCATCGATGCGCTGCGCCGCGAAGCGATCTGCAAAGTACACATCCAGGGTCTCCAGGATATCTCCGTGCTCCTGTCGGCATCGCCAGGTGCATGAGCCCATGGGCTATATATGACGGATATGATGTGATGTGGGACTTCACCATACATAGACTAAGGGCAATATCATGGGAAGATCATGGGATATATATATATACATATATTATATATATATGGGGATCCTGAAAGGGGTACCCCCAGTCATCCATTTTAATGGGATTTCCCATGAAATAAACCATCCAGCGATAAAGGGGTACTTGAATGGAAATCCCAGCAAGATGATGGGGCACCTGGTCATCCCATTTGGATCCAGAACTGGGTCATCCAAAGGGGGAATCGCTGCCATATCTTCCGTTTTGGGCCAACGGATGTCCAAGAGGTTTTTGCTTCGCATCAGTTGGCCCAAAACGGAAGATATGGCACATTCAACTTAAGCCACTGACGTGAAAAAAATCCTGCTGGCGGATGAATGTGAATTTCGCAAAGATATTCCGAATGGAAATGCGCAAGGCACCCATCAAATTAGAGTGGCTGTGCAAACTCAACCATATCTGTCACTAAACCGCCGATTTCTGATTGTAGGATATGTTGGGTGACATGGGGGCAGCAAGTAATTTCTGAGCCACCCCCACTAAGCCCACGAAGAAAACCAATGTTGGCGTATTATACTGTTATACCACCCGTATACTGTTGTTAAAACCAATGTTTAGTTCTTCATAGTTCAACATTTATTGGTGGCACTAGACTTTTGATCAATTCTGCCCCAGCCTAATGTCTGTTTCAGACTAATTCGGATCTAACAATACTGTTGGACTGTTGGACACATCATAATAATTCACTCACCTGAGCACACGACATTCCCCCAACAAAAACGCTTGAGTTCATCCCCCCCCAGTTCACTCACCATTTCCATCGACAACTCGTCCGGTTACCGTAGTTTTGACCGGTAACCGGCCTGCTCTAAGTCTCCGCAGATCTCGATGAAGCCAGCCGAGCGGAGTTCCACCATCAGATGGGGCGCCACGAGATTCATGGGATGAGGCGCCTGTCCGCTGCGAGATAGCGACACCTCTATTGGGGATGGTTGATGATCAAGGGATTACCATATTACTATATATTACTTATATACTGTGATCCATGAAAACTATGATGCTCAACGATATGGGATTACATATTATATATATAATATGTGGAGGAAAAAAAAGGATATTAATATAGGCATTTCTGCGGATAGACTTCTTATTAGCTGAGATTGGGTAGAACGTCTTGATGTTTTCTGATGGTAAACGTGGGCCATGCAAGGCCAACTATGGCCACCTAGCAGGGGAGGTTCACCCACCACCATCACACCAGTGGGTTTGGCCTTTCGGCCATTCCTAAAGCCTTGGATGTGGTGGCAACTGGTCATTGCTAACCTCTGGCAATTTATATAACACAACTACGGGCAATGACCCATTTATAGATGATTTATATTGCTGTGGTCAATAGCTATATTAAAGTGCAGAGAGTAGTCACTGCTAATCAAGCTGCCACAAGAGTGAGCAACAGCAAGAACGGCAACCATAAAAAGAGCAACAGTAACAAAAACCACCACCACGAAGACTCCCTGAGTGGCAAATTACAGGGTTCAGTGGGCGGAGATATCTATGTTCATAAGTTTTCTCAAGCCCTGACCATTTTCTGGGATGATCATCTGTGAGCACGACAAGTGCCTGAGTAGGAGAGTTTCCCTTTATCCTTCATGAAAACAACCCTGACGCATTCAGCACCAAATTGAAATCGCAAGGTCGAAATGGTTTAAACATGTTTAAACACTAGAAGACTTGCACCCACATCTGAAACAAGCAAAAGACTAACTATAGTTATTTGCGTACCATAAACCATAGTTATTGGAGTTATGTTCACCAACTTAGCTATCGAACGGGGGCCTCACATTGTAGAAAATCATCCATTCAGGATTCAGAAATTGTATGATGTTTGCACCCTGAGGTGAACATCATTCCCAATCGCTGGCAATTTAGGGTCTTCCATTCCACTAAAAATTGATTTATATGATATCATAGCTATTGAACCATCACCATATCCCATATAAATATACCTATATAATTAATATGAATATATGTACGTATTCTCCCACAATTGGGGGTTTCCTAAGATGGTCAAAGCATCAATTCTGGGATTTTCCGAAAAGCGATCATCCCAGCTATTGCCGGCCTTGAAGATCAGTTGAGTTTCCCGCACATCCTGGGAGAAGGCTGGCTATAGCTGTGATGTTCTCCAGCTGATCATATCCAAACTCAACCAAGTGCCAAAGCTTGAAATCTGTATGATCAGCTGGCATAATAGCAACCACATCTGTATGAAAATCTTGTAATCAGCTTGTTTTTCTTGAAATCAAGCGAAGGATTTCCAATTTCCGTCCAAAAAAATAAGAAACGTGTAAAAACAGAACTAATATAAACAATTGCAGCCTGGAAACTCATCATATCAAAAGAGAAATCGTCTTTTTGGTCCCGTTTTGGATTGTCGGGGGCGAATTCAATGTCTGTTAAACCTACCTTGCGGCCTTGAGGGGCCTATGCTTGAAGGTCAGCCTCAAACGTTTTGATGTATCAGCTGGTTTATAAACCTATGGTAGATATATCACCTATATATGGTTGATGAATCAATGTCACGGCCTCGCAAGTGTGAAACACGGCTTGAAGCCAACCATCGGCAGACAGAGGAAACCAGCTGAGACCTGAGAATCACATGCACCATGAAACATGGCCTCGGGGGGTCCGCCATGGCGCCAAGGGACTCGGTTCTCACCCACGTTGCCACCGTTCACGACGGCCAAGGTCCAACTGAGCGTACCACACATGAAGTCCTGGGTGATCGGTGCCTATTGATAGGTTAATATAGACGCGTATGATGGCGTATGATGGCTTATATTGGCTTATGCTACTTGGTTTTGATAAGAAGCCTTTTTTGGGGGGAGGGATACCCATATACCAATCCAGATGTATTGGGTGGATGGGAGTCTCTTCATGGCTCAATCGGATCCCAAAAAATCTTGGACGAATCATAACTGGATAATGTTGGAGATATTGTGCTGTACCTTAGTGGACCTTAGTGAGTGAAAATGACAGTGCTTCTGAAACTGGTGGACTAATAGTCATCAGGTGGGTTCACAAGTTCACCCGAAACATCAGCGGGGTATTGGCAGGTTTTATGGTCAATCCATAGCTAACAATTGTAACTTTCAACACAGTCACTACAGTCTGCTTGGTGGTTGAGCCACCCCCCTAAAAAAATATGAGTTCGTCAGTGATGAAACTCCCAAAATATATGGAAAAATAACATTCATGTTCCAAACCACCAACCAGTCATGAATGCCATTGATTCTACCTTTGACTACTGTGTGGATCAGAGACTCTACTACTAATTACTGATTTCGTGGTTCCAATCGTTGATGTTTTTTTCGTAAGATCTACTCTGGCTGGGGGTCAACCCAAACAGCAACAAATCCAACATGTTTCACCAACTTTTCCCGCAGGTCGTGTTTATGTCATTTAATCAACTGTTTGTCTTTGTATTTCCGAAAAGCATGTTTATCTAAAATGATGTAAAGGATCCGTGTCAGAGTTTGATGGTTTTGCATGTTCTACATTCATACAAAATGGCCAACATGATGTTTGGAATGCACTGTTTCACGGGTGGTTAGGGACTACTCCTGGTTTTCAATGTCTTTGGCAGATAAAAGTAGTAGACTACCAACTAACCTTCACCAAGGTTGTTGTCGATAAGGGAAGATAAGGGCAGCTACAAGAAGGTGCTGAACCGGAAGTTCGCTAAGTCAGATGTATAACTCCAATAACAAAAGCAATTTGTACTTAAACCATATATATATATATATATGCATACATAGCCAAACTAAAGACCAACTTGGTGTAATAGCATGTCTTAGCTAACACCAATCATATAATATACGTATACGTATACATATACATAATTATATATGTATGTTTAGATAATGGTTGAGTATCTAAGTTGGTTTGATAACTACCTCCAATAGTATATCTATCTATATAAATGTATATGTAATTATATATATAGGGCTTATGGTAGTATACTATAGTCTGCCTATATTAATCTATATAGTACCCTTGTCCCGTGGAGAGGCGCTATGATCTCCATGGTCTTCTTCCCCAAGTTGTTCAAGCCATCCTCCCCGCCCACGGCGAAACCGGGCCATCGATACCTTCAGCGAGCAGAAAGGTTTGCGAGAATCAATGACTTGGACTTGCTTACCCTCTGGTAAACTGTCACAGAGCTATGGGAAATCACCATTTTTAATGGGAACATCCACTATAAATGGCCATGTTCAATAGCTATATGTTAGTTTACCAGAGGGTAAGACCCCGTCATTTTTTAAAGCCTATGGATTCCCATTGTTTTTCCCCATTTCTGGTGTATTTCCAGAAAGGGAAAGTAAAACATCACCTTGAACAGACCCAAGATGAGGATAGAATTGATACACGACATTTATTATGGAACTGGTAGGTGCACGAGATATACAGTATTATATACATAAATACATATATACACAAGCTACAAGACTGCTATTGATATCTATTGATCAATTTTCAAAATAGTGGCAACTGAATATCCAGACAGGAATCTGCAACTGGTTTGGTCAGGAAAATGGTGCACGCAGTGCACGCTGCCTCTTCTCGTGGTCATGGCACCATCCCCTTTTTGGGATGGCATCATGGCACCATCCCCTCTAACCATCTCCCCAAATCCGTCCGTGCTGCTGCGCTTTGCAAAACGGAATCTTCGTCTCGTCGCTGTCATCACCTCCCATGACAAGTGGGGTGTTATCTTAAGATCATCAGGGTCAAGAATAATTTTTACCCTACTTATGTATATATATATATATGTGTGTGTGTGTATGTATGTATATACATATCCAGGTTATTTGTCACGTGCAAAAATCAGGTTGCGTCTGATTTCGAACCTTAAACCATTCGATCATGCTCGATCCAACCAGATCCAAAAAGATCACCCATCGTTTCAATTGCCCTCTGGTTATTTAACAATTCGCCGTGGTATAGATGGCCCATAAAAATAGATGGTTTACCTGGGTTTACCGAACTTAAACATGGGTGGATCTTTCCATGGCGAACTGTTAGTTGTAGCCAGATGGTGATTTGAGTCACGGCTGATCTCACTCTGATCGAGGGGTTCCCCCGAACACTGAGCTAACCAACCCACCAACCGGCCAACCTCACAGCACACTCAAGTATGTGTGTCATACCCCTGGCCCAGAAAATTGCAGGGTTGAACTTAGGAACTTAATGAGACTCCCACCAAATGGCACTTGAAATACCTCCGAAATCACAAAACACCAACTGAAACACCAACTGAAACCTAGCATCAAAATGGCGCGTTTGAAGTTTGAAGTGGCAAACTCCTCCAATGGGTCTAAGTCTTATAGCTTCAATGTTTTCCTGTCATGTTCCTTTCTTTGTTCAACTTGCCAGGATCCAGCTTTTCACACTCCCATTGGCCCAGGAAAAAGTTCTCGATGGCCTGACGACATACACTTATCAACTGGAGTCACCATCCCAAGCCAAAACAACATCCCTCTGACACCTGCTATCTCCATATAAAGCTGAAAAACTGATTGATATCTCGACATCTCATCGAAAAGCTGTCCAGGATCATCATCCGACGGAAAGCAAGGCTAATAAGTGAAAATCATCATATCCCATATACCATCTATATTCCCCAACTATATCTATATGTGTTGCTTAAATCTATCATATCAAGATTCATATCAAGATTCATATTGCCTCTTGGACTCTTGGACTCTTGGACTCTTGGTTGAAAGATGTTGAAACATGTTGAAATCCACCAGTCCGTCATAGTCCGTCCTCTCACGAAGCCGCCGGCCTCATAGACGCCATACTCATCTTTCCCAGTGACCTCGATTTCGCCCTCACCATGACCTTCCCCTGGCGCCGTCTCCCGGATCCAAAAAAAAACATATGAGGGGATGCGAAAATGTGGGTACCCCAAACCATTGGTTTTCCCATCTATATGTATATATGTACATATATATATATTATATATATGTAGTCAATAATAAAGCATTTTGAATGATCTTGGGGTACCCCCATTTGAGAAAACCTGCATATAAGTGGACAGAACCTTTGAAACCTCTGCGCAAAATCTTCAAGTAGAAGTCTTTGATCGCAATGGCTCTTTCCTTCCGGCCCCTCCGTCAATATGACCAATTGCCATGACATGCCATGACCATCTTCTTCAACTCACATCGGACCCCATTTGCAGATGGATGAAGGAGCCATCGAGGTTCTTGTTGGTGCAAGGGAACTAAGCCTCAAACATCTGATTGCCATCAAGATTGCCAGTTTGGGGTATGCACCATTTTCCATAAAATCACATGAAACCATTTGAAACCCATAGATTCATTATTGGTAAAACGCCTATATAAAAAGTCGATTTTCATGATGGACATATCTTGGGGTATACCCCAAAACACAACCCCCAAATAGATAGAACATGAAAGAACAGCTGGAAATACGAAGTAAATATTATCGAACTAATACATCCTGCCACACTTTTCGGCATCTCTTGAGACTCTTACAATGTGGTGCCGAACATAACTTAGATAGCTAAGTTGGTTTATAAACCATTAACTATTATAGTTTAATCTAGTTTAAGCATCATGAATCATAAGCCATAGTTATTGAACTACTATTGAACTACTAGAACTACTATTGAAGTACTATATAGATCTATTGGACTACAGTGGCCCCCCAACTTAGCTGCACCTGTGAGCTCGATCAGGATGAAAGGCACCTTTGTCTCGAGGTCTAGCTCTTGCAACCTCCTGTGGACATCGGAACTTATGGCTTTCAAACAAGTTTTTGACCATGATACTTTGGTTATAATTCTATATTTGTTTAAATATATATGGTTATGGAATCTGTATACCATGATACTATAGTTTTGGAATGAACATCTAGAGGAATTCATGGCTTTCAAAAATAAACTGTTGTAAAAGTATACGACTGTTCTACGACTCTTATCTTTGCATATGGCACGTACATGCGCCATCTAAAATGCACAAATACTCATGCTCATTTGAGAGGTTTATGCCTTTTGAGGTGGTATGTTCTTCAAGTGAACGTCGTGCACTAGGCTTAGCATTTTTCCACGTGTTGCGTCTTGAAGCGAAAACCCTGAGCGTATTACCCCTGGAAATGAAACTAAACATCGAGAAAACATGTAAATACAATTCTGTGAGGATACCAATACGCGTTTTGCGTAAATCCAGCTTAAAATGCTATGAGCCAAAAAAGCACAAAAACAGAAAACTGAAGATCCAAGTATAGATATATGTAGATGTGTCCTGTAGTCCATGAAGCCAAACCCCGGACTCCATTTCCCAAATCTGGAACATGCCAGACCCTTCAGAACTTCACTTCACCAACAAAAATTATCAAAAAATGGTTCATGTCACCTACAAACATATGGCTTTCTTTGCGAACAAAGAGTTTGGGGATCAACCAAAATGCGGATAAGTCGAGAGAATAACCTTGCTTGCAAAAACTTGGCGCTGTCCATTGCCTTTCAGATTTCAAAAGGGCAACCCTTTTCGAGCAACCAGGGTCAATTTTAAATTTTCCAATCTCAAATACGGTGCAAACAATACCTGGTTTAGTACCCTCTGGTAATCAAACATAGCTTTGGAAAATAGCCAGTTTGTAGATGATTTACATAGTACAGATTGCATGTTTTCCACAGCTATGTTCGATATTGCTAGATTAACGAGTAGGTAACATATGTAAATACCCCATTAATAGGACACAAGTAGAATAAAGTATAGCAAGTACCAAAAAGGTAGACACGTGATCGTGTTTCCAGGATATTATAACTGTTGTTCTTCCCACCAGGTTTCCAACTTTTCTATCTTTAACCAACTTCATCAACTTCCAATTCGAACGTCCTGAGTCGGGTATGAACCACGCTGTTGAAGTCTTCGTCTACCAGGATAGCCCTGGAAACAATGCGGTTGAAATGATGGGTTTTTTGTTCCTCCACTACGGAGGTTTCCTGTAAAAGTTCCATCATCCAATGCAAAAGCAAATAAAAACAACATGTCTTTCTCCCCCTGGTCGAACCATCATAAATGATAATTGCAGATCTTGTCCTAATATGTGTTTTTTTTGTTAAAGAATATGAGATGCATCCTTTTTGTCAGGGCCCCAATTCACATAATTCATGACTACATCACTCAACTTGGGATGCTTTGGGGCAGCTTCGTTGTACGGGGAAGCTGTTCAAATCTCCAACGTATTTTCACGACAGTCGACAGGTGGTTTTTCGCCACCCCTCTGAAAAATATGAGTCAGTTGGGATGATGAAATTCCCAATGTATGGAAAGTCATAAAAGCCATGTTCCAAACCACCAATCAGATAATCAATGAATCAATGCCTTAGTTTGATTATCACTATACCATTGAGAATAGATACAACATTATACAGCCATATTACCATAATCACTAAAATTACTATATATTTAAATCTAAAGAACATACCACATCATATCACTATACCATGTTTGGGGCAGCTTCAAAACATGGAAAACATGGCTTATGATATGTTATGATCGATCCCATAGTGGCAATCCCGGCGGCCTGGCTGCTCCCTCACCACTGGATGGTGATTTTTTTTGTGATATCTACCACCAAAAAAAAGAAAAGCGTTGGAAAAGACATAAAGCCTACTAAAATAGTGATTGATGACTTTTCTTTTGGGGGGATTACTACATCTATCATTTTGTACAAATGGTTGTGAAGCACTGCGATGCGAAAAAAGAATCCTGACCCTTCCGGCCCTCAACTTGGAACTATTTGGAACTGCAGCTTCCCCGGATGTTTCTGGTGCTTATTGTGAGAGGAAGGGGGTCAATTAATTAGAACGTTCTTTCAACCTACGAACCCATTCTCGCACTTGAGATATCGGTATTTGCAGAAATACACCACCGTATTTGAATCTTTTTGGATCATAATGCCTGCCATCTGCCCCAGTTAAATACCAGCCTGAATCCCTAATTGAGTACTCTCTCTCTCTCTCTCTCTCTCTCTCTCTCTCGCGTTCGCCATCCCAAGGGATCCAACGCGCTGCCACCGCACTGAGGAATGGGCTTGTCTAGGTTCACTGGTGTGGTTGGGTCAGGCTCCGGCTCCTTCCACGATTTTAAAATCGGTGCGGTATGAAGGTCTTGCTGATCTATACTTGTAAAGACCGCCAAATCATACATGTATCATACATGCTTTCAGATCCACTTTTCGGATCTTGCGGAAGACTTGAAGAAAATTGGAAGATAGGTTGGAAATGAACCTTTCAACACTGCTTGCTCTAAAAAAACAGCAGCTGGAGGTATTTCCATATCCACATCCCAGTCCAAATCCCAGGCCGCCTGAGCACCCTGGACGGAGGCACAGCAACCCATACTTTTTGTTTGGCGTCCTGGCTGACAAGATGCTGGTCTCAGCTATAGCAGCTATACATCTCACTGGATTGCTTCGATTCAAGCAAAATTTGACTGGAAACCATGATTTATACCCAAATACAGTGGGTTAGACCAATTCTGGGATTTACCCTTGCTTGTAAATTATTCAATCCAAATAAAACCAGACTTCAACCCCAAGATGGCTACTCATTGATAAGTTGAGCCGCTCATCCTTAACACGTGCTCGTTGATTTGGGTCCATCATTTGGGTGGAAAGGCCGTACATGTCTCACCAGCCATCCAGGGTTATCATGTACATGGATGTGGACTTGGATGAACGCTGAAAGAGAGGTATTGCCTGGAAAAAACATGAAGAAACTATGCCAAAGACGTATTGATATACCATCTGGTTATTTAACATAGCCATGGAAAATCACAATTTTTCATAGGTAAACCGGTAAACCTCTATAAATGGGCCATCTGTACCATGGCTATATTAAATAGCCAGAGGGTAAGTATATAGATCATGTATGATCCTGTAGGCAAAACATACCAAGAACAACTGAAAGACCAGTGGTCGACCTGTAATCCGGTGGATCGCCAAGTTGGCCCTACCTCTCTGGTGGAATATAGGAAGCTCATGGGAAGGGGGATCCCATCATCAGGGGTTCTCAAAAAAAACATAGCCATGAAAAAAATATGATACCACTTCCGAAATGAGTCATGAAGGCAGCTATATAATAGTTGTGATAGGTTTGTTTCTAACCCTCTGGTAATTTAACAGTTTGCTATTGAAAATGGCTATTTATAGTTGATTTTACCCATTAAAAATGGTGATTTTCCATAGTTATGTGACAGTTTACCAGAGGGTAACCCTCACCTGCATCTTCTACGTTTGTTTACTGCTTCGACCAGGGATCCCCATGGATCCCCCAGGTATCGCGGCCCCCACCTGCTTACACTGCGACGAGGTACCAGCCGAAGCGATGAAAAAAAAGTGACAGTTGTGGAATTTCCCGGTTTCAAATGCGATTTATGGGGATTATGAGGATCGTTGAGGCATTGTAAATTGCTTGGTTGGTGATTCAACTTGAATAGTGAAAAACCATGTTCAAGATCTTTGGCAGCAAACTATCCCATGTTGAGGCGTGGACCATTCCCAAATTTGTCAGCTGTCACTGCAATACAATCAGCAAATTAAATTCACATGGTTGAATCGCCACAGGAGTCATGACTCAACAACAAGGTCAAAGGCAAGCACAGGCTGACCAACTTTCGTTGTTGAATTGAAATGCAGCAGAAAGGTTCAATTGTTCAGGTTTCTTTTCACATCCTTTGCTGACTCTTCACTAATTGAAACATAATCCCAACGACAAAACATTGCCCAAATGGAAGTAACACTTCGAACCGATACCATTGCGGCCAGAAATTGCTACAGTGAAGGTTGCTGAGTCCATGGTGCATTGAATGTAGACCATGACGCTTGAAAACCTGTGACTTCCCCAGATTGAAACATTGTGGCAATGCAGCCTGAGTTTGAATCTCTTGGTCTTGATGCGACATTTCAATTTCTGTCATGCTCTAATGCTCTTGTTTCTGTGGCAGAGCTTGTGCAGTAAATGCGCCAACCATGGGAAGCAACCCACCCCACAACAAAATAGTGTAGTTGTATAATCACCCTGCAAAAGACTGGGAAAAAGGAAGCCACCGAATGGGTTTAGTTTATTTTTTTTGCCGCAAGCGCACGCCTCAGTTTTTTTTTCCGATTTCTTGAGCTGCAACTGTCTGCAACAGGCATTTTGCCAGAGACCAGTTGAACAGAAATCCACGCTGAAACCAATGAAATGACGATATGCTGTACAAAGGCCAGCGCCTCCAAATACTCAATTCCCATCGTGTGTCACCCACCTGTTCATCGCTGACGTGGGCCTAAAGGAGATTTATCTTGTGTATCCGTCTATCCATCTTCTCATCGACCCTCCTGGAAAAATCAAACATGGCATTTGAACGTTTCTACTCGATGCAGGTTTTATTCAGGTTTTAATGGGAAAACCATCTATACATGAGGGATTTTCCACTGCCATCTTTGATTACAAAAAGGTCTCCATCCGTCTCTTTACCAGTAGTACCGCACAAGGCGGTGGCGGAAGTTTCAAAAATAGGAAACCTATAGGAGAGGTTGGTTATTGTGAATCAGGGATGGCAGAGCGAAGCCACTGATGGACCGAAAGGTGCTTGAGGTCTCCTCTCTTTCCTATCTATCTATCTCTCTCTCTCTCATCTGTCTATCTGTCTAGCTGTCTACCTGTCTATCTGTCTATCTATCTATCTGTCTGTCTGTCTGTCTATCTGTCTACCTGTCTATCTGTGGTGAAGTGTCATTCAGTGTAATGTAGTGTAGTGTAATGTAGTGTAGTGGAGTGTAGTGGAATGTAGTGTAGTGTAATGTAGTGTAGTGTAATGTAGTGTAGTGTAATTTAGTGTAGTGGAGTGTAGTGGAGTGTAGTTGTAGTTGTAGTTGTAGTTGTAGTGGAATGTAGTTTAGTGTCATGTAGCGAAGTGTAGTGGAAAGTAGTGTAGTGTAATGTAGTGTAGTGGAGTGTAGTGTAGTGTAATGTAGTGTAGTGTAGTGTAATTTAGTGTAGTGGAGTGTAGTTGTGTAGTTGTAGTTGTAGTGGAGTGTAGTGTAATGTAATGTAGTGAAGTGTTGTGGAAGGTAGTGTAGTGTAGTGGAGTGTAATTTAGTGTAGTGGAGTGTAATTTACTGTAGTGGAGTGTAGTGGAGTGTAGCTGTGTAGTTGTGTAGTTGTGTAGTTGTAGTGTTGTGTAGTGTGGTGTAATATAGTGTAGTGTAGTGAAGCGAAACGACATCTGAGCCTCCAAAAGTGGCGCGAACATGTGGTGTTTTGTACATTTTGACTTGGAAATGTGCTTCGCGCCACAACAGCGTGCACTTTTTTCGACATCTGAACTTCCAAAAGTGGTCCGACAATGGTGTGTTTTGTACATTTTGACTTGGAAATGTGCTTCGCGCCACAACGGCGTGCACTTGTTCGACATCTGAACTTCCAAAAGTGGTCC
>Ga0126342_10002069_pt1 | contig 30381 bp, 26 predicted proteins | sample Cyp1metagenome_FD_92528 | JGI IMG/M metagenome (GOLD analysis project Ga0126342, IMG submission 92528) | Coral microbial communities from Lord Howe Island, Old Settlement Bay, Australia - Cyphastrea 1 metagenome | ecosystem: Host-associated > Invertebrates > Cnidaria > Coral ...
CTTCGAGGCTTGAGACTCTGCAGAAAAGGGAACGGAATAGTTCCATTAGCTTTTGTTTCTCAGCAAAACAGTTGCTATCTTCTAATTACTTGTGCTTTTTGGACAACGGAAATTTCACATGCCGCATCGAGCTACACTCATTAGACCCTTCAATCTTGACCCACAGGCTGCAAAATTCGTCGAATCCGCGGTCGCCTATGCGGCGTCTGCCGCAAAATGAAGCAAAATATGCCTACGCCAGCCTACGCACCCCAGCAAACTGCCTACATCCAACCATGTGCAGGTCAACTTTCATATAAATCTTTACTTGTAAAAAAGAACTCTGCTCAAGTGAAATTACTGGTGGGTCATGATTAACTTGGATGACTTGAATGACTTGGATGCATGGCTCTTGCTTCGTTACAACCCACTTCTGGATTGATTCTATCACCATCAAAATCCCGTCTGTTTTAGCATTTTGCGAGCTTTCAATCTTGAGTTGGGTAGTATATACATATACATATACATATACATATAAATATAAACATTATATATAAGCAATTAGCTGCATCAGGATCGGAAAAAATCAAGGCCAATTAATTGACTACCCCTTACCACTTTCCCCTGGGTTTTTTTCTCCACCCACGGGATCACCCAAAATTGGGACCTCCATTGCGAATTCTCGATCCAACAGCTCCTCCAAAAAGGTGCTATGACGAAAAAAAAAAAAACGACCCTCCGCGAGTCAAACGTGGCGCGTGGGGAAATCCCCTCTAAATGGCGGTGTTTCATGGAAAAACCATCTACAAAATGGATCAATGGCCATTTCAGGAACCTAAATTGGAGGTACCAATCCCATATATAAGGCGTATGTAAGGAATATCCCCACAATTCATGTGGCCCAAAATATGGTACGGTACGTTTACGTAGCTCCATCATTTTTGGATCCTGAAGATCTCCCATTGAATGGATGGATTTTCCAGCCAAAGATGGGGAGGAGAAGTATATGACAATGGGATAGTAGAGATCAACCCAAGAAAAAACAACGATAGCAACCAAAAAGAAAGTGCATATGTCTCATATCACGAACATACTAAGATGCAAGTACTGTAGCAAAAAGTAAGAGACAAGCAAGTAGAACCGGAGATGCAACCACTGAAACTGCTGCATTCACCAATTCACCACCATGAAAATGGTGGTTTTAATGGTTTAGCCACCAAAAATAGAGGTTTGAACACATCAGGTAACCGTCTTTCCAGGCAGAACAAGCCGCTCCTTCTGTGGCAAAAAACATGCACGGATGAAACGGAAACTGAACCAAGTGCAGCGGTAGATGCAGAAATTTGTGAATGGTCTCCATAGTCTTGTCTGGTTGGTGGTTTCAACCCCTCTGAAAAATATATGAAGTCAATTGAGATGATGACATTCCCAATATGATGGGAAAGTCACAAAAAAATCCATGGTTCCAAACCACCAGTTGTGTCACTTGGAGGAAAAACAGCACCCAACATCTTATCATCAAAATGAAACATCAAAAGTAGGCTTCCCCGCCCGGTAAAGCTTTGGTGATCACTGCAGCAATGACCCGGGGCATTCACATGGCACAGACTAGATGGCATATGATGGCATATGGCTTTGACGAAAAATGATGGTACCCAGAAATCCGGTTGATCATGGGTTTATGTAATGTCAACCCCGGATTAACAAACCATGGTTTATTAATTAGGGGGGTACTCCTCCAAATAGTCACAATATGGTACATAAATGGTACCCTCCCAATTAAACAATCTAGGGGTTTATTAATCCAGGGTTGACATTATACATGTTTTTCATTTCAATGTTGGTGTAAAATTGTCCATGTTTGGACAAACCCTACACAGTCATCAACCAGCGGTGAAGCTTTCCCCGGCATCTGGCTGTGGACCTGAAAACTGGGGACCCCATTTTTAAAAAAAAGACTGGTTGGTGGTATACCTACCCCCTGAAAAATATGAATCAGTTGGGACGGATGATGAAATTCCCAATATATGGAAAGTCATAATTCATGTTCCAAACCACCAACCAGTAATTCCATTATTAATTCCATTATTAATCCCATTATTAATCCCATCATTAACCATCATTAACCAACATTAACCATCATGACTGATTGGAAGTCAAGATAAACCGATGGAATCCAATGGATCTATGAAATATAGAGGTACAGTATTCCATTTTGACGAAGCTCAAACGGAAAGCAGCTGTTCTCTTTGGAAACGCCGTTCCCAGAATGAAGAGAATAGAAGATAAACCTCGGATGAAAACCTAGCCAGTCTTGGGTTTCATGTTTCAAAACAAAACTAAACCTCTGGTAAACTAACATAGCTATGGAAAATCACAATCTTTAAGTTCGGTAAATCAACGATTTCAATGTGCAATTTTCACTAGAAAACGATTAGTCATTATCAGAGGGTCGCAAACAATCCACCAACCCCAAACAAGCTTCACCCGGTGTACCGAGCCATATCTTTGACATCCTCACCTTTTTGATCTCTCAACTGAGACGATCTTTGAACTCAACACTCGGGTTGGGGTCAAAAAAAAATAGACCTCCTAGTCCCACAGATGCTGGTGAAAAATGTGCGAAAAATCTTCAACGTTTTAACCATCCCTTTTTTTTAGGTGCATCGCTGCATCCCCATTTTTCGCTCAAAAACATCTTCTGTTCAAATCATTTATATCCCATGATTTTTTTCTAAACTTTAGATATGAATTTTGGGATATAAAATTATGGGATTTTGGGATTTGGGGATACAAAAGATGTGATTCTTTAGATAGATCTCCGCATTTTGGTCCAAATTTTGACCCATCCCCGAGCTACTACGGTCCTACTGCACCTTTGGCAGTGCCTCACTGGCCTCGCGCTCCGTCGCTGGTCGTGGCGGTCCCGTTTCGGCCGTTCCGGCCGTGCCGGTCTTGTCGAAGTAGGACAGAACCAGCAGCACCTGTGAGGCGTTCGCGCCCATGGATTCTTTCACCCAAAAAAAAGATGTAAGAACCCCTAGAAAAAGCCATTTAAATATGTAAGATTATGTAAGTGTCCTAATGAATCCAACATCAGAACCATATATGGTACCAAAAATAATGTCCTAATTTGTTGAAAACTGCCCAACTATTGGGGATAAAATCTCCAACGGCTACTTGAAAGTGATGTTCAAATTCCCCAAACAGAACATGTACCAAGCCCTGTGAAATACGGGGGTCCTGCAATGCTTCCGCTTTGCAAAGTGGGATCCGAAACACATATCAATAGTCCTGAATCGGTAACTTGATATTCTTTTGATGTAACTAAATTGATATGAATGGGATATATAACCAAAAGTTTGGAGTTTGTCTTGAAATGGGGATGGGAACCCAAAACTGCAGATAACCATTGGATTCGGGGGTCAAAGAACCCATGCCATGTGTCATATGCTTGATATATTTTGATTGGGGCTCACAAACTTATTTGCATGTGAAATCATACTTGTTGGGCCCCATCAACAGCATAAATAAACAAGGCCAAGACAAGGAATTTGGGAATCATATTTAGGAATAATATCAAGAAACATTTGGGTGGGCCTTCGCACTCAGGAACTGGATTGGAGCCATATTCTTTCACTTGGTAGTTTGAACCATCTCATCAATACCCTCCGGTAAACATATAAAAAACTATTGAACATGGCCCATTGAAATCGTTGATTTACCCATGATTTCATAGCATGGTGACTTTAACCATAGTTTTTTGTTAACGTTTACCAGTAAACAAGGCTATTTTCGTGGAATGCTTCCAGATTTTTAGCGTTTAGCAACCTCCGGAGGATTTCTCTCGCCGGCCTCTTGAAATTCCGGACGTGAAGAATGCATTTGCCTCGGTCCCCCAGGTCCCCCATCTCCATAAAGGGTGATCCTGTCACAGCTCTGGCCGCCACCATGACCACTACCCGGCCTGGTAAACGTTAACAAAAAACTATAGAAAATCACCATTTTGAATAGGTAAATCAACTATAAATCAACTATTTCTATGGGGCCTTCTGGGTGTGTAATAAAAAAAAAATCCGCCAGTTGCTTCCAAAGCCATGTCAAATTCGGGAGATCTCATGATATCTCTGGCCTCTGGCCGCAGACCCCCTGGGATCAAATCTCCGCTGATGTTCCCCCAAGGTCGGATGTACATGGATGACTTCCGACGAAACGAACACAACTACGAACTATTAAGAAGAAACACTATAGTTATAAGTACCATAAACCATAGTTATTGGAGTTATGTTCACCAACTTAGCTATCTTGGGGGCCCCACATTGTATAGTCCACTTTACTTAGAACCATTTCATTGATTTGTGATATTAGTCGCCTGTGCATCATACAACTATCATTTAACAATCAGACAACGGCTCCATGGCCACTGTCTGAGAAGGTACAAAAAAGATCAAAAAAACCTCCAAATGATAGTAAATTATACCCCAAACATCCCCAAACATCCCCAAACATCCCCAAACATCCCCTTCCTTTCAGAAGGTACGGCTGGGTCCATCGGGAAGACAACCGAACAACAACCGAGGCACGCCACATCCGTGGCCGTCCAACGCCCCCGCAGCCCCGTGCGCGCTGCACGCTGCAGGTCGGCGCGCTTCTGGAGCAGCCTCTGCCAGCGAGACGTGGAGGTTTCACAAGTCATGTGGATCATGGGAATCAATGGTGATTTTACTGGTAATTCATAGTGATTTAATGGGATTTCATGGGATTTCATGGGATTCAAGAGTGATGAATTTCCATGGGCATCCAAAAAATAGTTGTAATCAATAGGAAAACCCCATGGTTTTTGGAGTACCCCATATTTTAGGAAACTTCCAGATGAGACAAAATCCAATAGGCAAATGGGATAGGTCATTTTTTTTCAGACTCGGAGGGGCCACAGATTGACTTGTCAATTTTTAGTATGAAAGTATGAAGCATCAATTTTCTGGGCCCGACCCCATTTTGACCCATACCCAAATGGTTTTTGTTCTTTTCGGGTATAACCCCGATCTTAGTGATAGAAAAAAACCTTAATCAATGATGGTTAACCGATGGTTCAGCCAACATTTCACTCAAGTTCATTGGGCATTATATTCACATACAGTACCCTCTGGTAAACTAACATAACTATGGAAAATCACAATTTTTAATGGGAAAATCCACTATCAATGGGCAATTTTCAATAGCTTTTTGTATGTTTACCAGAGGGTAACTGGATCTTGCATCCGAACTAACCCAAGTCCCAATTCAAGCCCCTTTAAAATTCATCAAAATCCTACACATCGTGGCTAACCCATGGTTCACTCATCCAATTGGCATTTTTACAAACCCACAACAACTGGGGGGGTCCTAAACTTGGGGATACCCAAGTCACCATGGTTGTTTCAAGACATGACTTCCTTGGATGTGGGGGTATCCAAGACTTGGGACCTGGGAAACCTGCAACTAGGCCATGAAAAAATAGCGTCCCATCGAAGTAAAGAAAAGTGGCGTGTTTTTAACGCCCAATCATGGCCAATCAGCCATCGAAACCTCCATATGTCCCATTCAATCACCATTATTTAGATAGATCTTATCCATTTACCATCTTGTTATTTAACATAGCCATGGAAAATCACCATGCTATTAATAGGTAAACGATCTATAAATGGGCTATTTTCCATGGCTATGTTAGTCATAACCAGAGGGTAATTCCATTTCTCATGAATCTATGTTGCCAAAAAATGCTGGTTACATCTCCGCGAAATCACCCATCAACCAGATTTAGACGTGTAAATCCCCAGCTACAAACCTCCAGTTGCCCAATCACCAGTTACATTCTCCAACTCCCCGGGCTAACCATTAAATAACCCATTGAATCACCATAAAGTCAGCATTTTAGATAGATCTTAATCAACCTGTATCATTCATCACCCATGAAACATCCAAAAAAACACCATGAAATGTTCATGGACATATCTTCATTTCGTATGAAAACCCAAAATGTTCATGGACATATCTGACATATCTTCATGAAACATATTCACCATTTACTAATTGGTGGTTTCAACCCCCTGAAAAATATGAGTTCGTCAGATTGGATCATCATCCCCAATCTGGTTGGGGAAAATAAAAGTGTTCCAAACCACCAACCAGTAATCCCATTATTAATCCCATTATTAATCCCATTATTAATCCCATTATTAACCATGTACCATCTTCCCCATTAAACAATCATGAAATCACCATCAAATCACCATCAAATCACCATCAAATCACCATCAAATCACCTGGGTTTGTCTGAAAATAGGCTATAGTCCCAATGAAATAGCCATTTATTTTTGGGATAATGATCAGCAAAACCATTGGGTTTAGGGGTTCTCTCTATTTTCAGACACACCCACCTGACATTTACCATCTTCCACCTCCCCAAAGCTTCGCCTCTGGCAGACGGCCGCATGGCCTCCCTCCGCCGCCAGCAGCAGCGCGGGACCCACGGAGCTCTCCGCGCCGTCGTCCAGGTCCAGGCCCGGCAGCGCCAGGGTGCCCTGACGAAGCGAAAAAGGGGACGACCCGAAAACAGCGCATCGGTGGGGTGTGGGTACTTGGTGGGATTTTAATGGGTTTTAATAGGTTTTAATGGTGATTGAATGGTATTTTAGATGGATTTTAGATGAATTTTGACCAATGTACTGGATGTATTTGCAGTACTTAATGATAGTACTGCCAGGTTAATGGAGTTGATGGATTTTGAAGTTTCATGAAGTTTAATTAATTTTGACTGGAACTGCAATTTCCAAGTCAGAAACCACTTGAAAAACTATCACCAGTGATCTATGTTTTTTCACCATATGAACTAACCGACTGAAAAAGACTCAGTTACCCTCTGGTGATCTAAGATTGCCATTGAACATGGACATGGAACTAAAAGGTAAATCATCTAGAAATTGATGAAAACCAACTGAAATTAAGACTAGTTACATGGGTCACATGTTTCACCATATGATATATCATGATATATCCCAATTACATGAGAAATGCGGCCGTGTGAATCAATGATGATCCATGGTTGGCTTGACAGATCGGCGCCAAATTGGGTGTCTCCATGTGGTGTTCGAAAAATGGAAATCGCTGAAATCACCCAGCTGGTGATGTTCCGTGGTTACCCTCTGGTTATTTGTTACATAGCCATGGTATAGATGGCCCTAATCGAAATAGATGGTTTACCTATTACAGTAAAAATGGTGATTTTCCATGGCTATGTTAAATAACCAGATGGTATATGGTGTTAGATGGAGAATCAACGGTATACCATCGGAATGAATCTGTCAAACGGGATACGACATGGATAAAGCACGAAATTTCGCGGGTCCAAACACTTCGGGTGCCCCACGATGACCAGGATGACCTTGGTGGGCGACGCGTCTCCGGATTCCGGGATCCCACCAATGTCACAGAGTTTTTGCAGTTTTCGATGAACCAAATGGGGAAGTTCTACATCTTTTTGTCAGAAATGGACAGTTGTTGAAAATTAAAACATCATGCTGCTGCTAAGATGTGTTCTAGCTTCTGACTCCAGCCTTTTTGAATGGTGGACACAGCAGCACTGCGGAAAAGTCTCTTGAAATATCTGCCAGCCAAATATTCTGCACGGCTCGGCTCTGTCAGAAGCTCATTGTTCCATTTTCTAAATGTCTTCAATGTCCTTCCTTTCAAGTCCAACATGTTCAACCATCCAAAGATTCTGACAGCGCACATTCGGCTGTTGCACGCTTCACAGTGCAGTTGAGTGGAGCTCACTTTGATTCAGAGCCACTCAAGCGTTGAGAAAAGTGTCCAAGGAGTGCACGTCTCTCACTCTTGGCCGGTAGTTCACCATGCGGCTTTTGCTCCACCCGGCCGAAAGCACATCTCCAACCACATGATGTGCGACCACGCCCGTGAGCCTAAGCCGCACTCCGATGGTCAAAAAGCAAAAAAAAGGATGGGTTGCCACCAAAAAAGAACCGTTGTTTCAGCTGGATAATTAACCAGCCAAGCCACAATTCCTCCGTGAGGAATTTATCTAAGTCCCACATGCTGCCGGGATTAAAGATGTGACCACTGATGTTCAGTCGGAGATGGGGATTCTCTTTGCCCCACTTTGCCAGCAGGGCCGCCCGAGTGCCACCTAAGGAGTGCCCCGTAACCTGGATTTCCGTGATGTCGGGGCGGATGCGAAGCGCCCGCCACAAGTCAGACTTGACTTCGTCCAGAGGTATACTGTCATTGAGATTGAAGAATATCATGGCATTGTGCTTGAAGTCCGGGCATTCTTTGGTCCCTTGGAACGCCACCAGCAAAACGCTGCCTTTGGTGAACATCGCATATTTCGGCCAATTGAACGGATGGAGAAGATTCCATCCATGTTTTCTGGCTTCTGTTTCCCTGTGTTCGCATTCTTCGTACATGACCTTTGACATGTTTGCCATGGTTTTCACTTCGGGTTTGATCTCTTTTGCACTCTCTCCGCGAATCAGCCGAACAGGACCGACAATGAAAGGGATGGCGACTAAGGCTGCAAAGAAGCCTACCGCCCCCCTCAAAGGGTCGACGACAATCTTCTTTACCGATGACGACATGTTCCTACCCAGGAAGAAAGTCGGGAAGCAGGAACACACCGAAGCTGAGCAAAATTGGCCAGGCGGCAAAAGACATGTCCAGGAAATATGTGGTCAAATCCCTTCGCAAACATGGTGAAGTGAATGTACAGTAAACCTAACAATCTACATCATGCACATCATAGACTTCAGGCGAGATCAAGTCAGTGTTTACACATAGTGAACCTTCTTGTCTCGCTAAGACAATCCGACTCCCGCAAATGCTTGGCATCCCGACAGCAGCAGCGTTGAGAGGGCGAAATCGAAGAACAGCACGATGAGGGGAGCAGTGACAAAACCCAGTCATGGCTGCATGCGTCACAACATCATACCCAGGAATCCCTCGAATTTCGTCACGTTTCCTATCAAACAACCAATTTTCAATAGATTGGTTGAAGGGAAAATCTTAACCGGAAACCCATGGGTTTTTACCATCAAATAGAGGGGTTTCCTGTAAATTGTCCCATCATCAAATTCTATGAAATTTGAGTATACAAGAAATAATCCATATCAAGCCAACCTCACATTAATCTCAACCGCACGGAAGCCTCAAGTACCAATTAGAAGCCCACAAAGTCGGAGGACAAAGACTTCGTAGACTGCATCAAAATTGTCTTCACGCCGAAGAGAATTTTACGGTTAGGAAGAAACATCAAAGAGCAATACCCTCTGGTAAACATACAAAGAGCTATTGAAAATGGCCATAGAAATAGTGGATTTACCCATTAAAAATGGTGATGTTCCATAGTTTTTTGTAAACGTTTACCAGAGGGTATATCCATGAATATCCCAGTCTTATCCCATCATTATCCCAGCAAATCATCCCATCATTAAATCCTATTTTAAAAAAAAAACATAGTAAACCCACTAAACCTCCATTTTCCTAGCTGAAATTACCCAAAACGTGAACCGGTGCTGAAACCAACTCATCCACGAGATTCCGATGAACGGCCCGCGGCCCCAAAATTTGCAAATCCTCCTGTTTTTTGTGGGGAAAAGCATAATAAAAATGGTTGGAAAATGATGGAAAATTGTGATTTAATGGGATTTCAATGGTGATTTAATGGGATACCATCTGGTTATTTGTTACATAGCCATGGTATAGATGGCCCATAGAAATAGATGGTTTACCGTTCTTAAAAATGATGATTTTTTTTATAAAAAAAAGTGAAAGCCACCAACCAGTCAAATTGAACCCTTGGAATCCGCTAAGGTACCAATTCGCATGACTCAGCCGATAAGGTACCACTGGGCCCACAAGATAGGTTTAGTATCAAACTATGATACGCTGGAATATATCAAGCCCAGCAAACCTCCCTCGAACAAATCAGTAACCATAATTTATGAATTCTAAATCTCCCTATTTTTCATGAATGAAAAGAAATTGTATCCACATGTTTGATTCATCAAAGTGAACACTGCCTGACAGTCCTGCCTCCAATAAGGTAGTATCTCCATTGACGGCCGCGCGTCGCAGCAGCCATTGCTTAACCCACTTCCTTTGCTTCGCCTTGGCAAAAATTAGGATTCAACCAACCAACAATGGGGATATATAATGGGATGTATATATATATATACTGGTTGGTGGTAAACCTACCCCTCTGAAAAATATGAGTTCGTCAGTTGGGGTTACTATTCCCAATACATGGAAAAATAAAAAATGTTCCAGACCACCAACCAGTATACTATAGACTATTATAACCAGTATATTATAGATTATTATAGCCGAATATCTGCAGAACTTTTTCTGGGGATCTCCTGATTCTTGTCAGGATTCCCCCCAAAAATGGAGGCTTTAGCACTGTAAAAACCAAGGATTTCATAAGCCTATCATGGGACTATCATAGCAACCATGGATTCTGATGTAAGCCATAAGGGATCACCAACCATATGGGATATCATTAAAGGAGAGTTTTTCGGGAACCGCAGGGTTGATATAATGATTATTATTAATGGAACATACTCCAGAAATATGATGTGTATATGTCAGTTTACTGACAAGATATGATGCTACCATGATGAAATGTGAAATCATCAAACATGCGGGATTCAACCAAGCCATAATGGTGATCTGGTGGGATATATCATGGAATACATATATATATATATTATTATATATATAAATATATTATGATAACCAACAATATGATGTGATATGGGTGTGTCCAACAAAAATGTGGCATATCCCAAGTTGTTCCTTCAATGATGGTACTGAAAATACGATCAGTGCAGGGGATTCTATACCTCTTACGGTTTATTTCATACCGTCATTATAGCTTCATATAGCACCATATCTGGCTAAGACCCTGGTCTACCCATATCATTTCTGAATCATATCCCAATAATATCCTATTGGATATCTCACATACGGTTAATTTGGATGTTGATATGAGATATCAATTGTATCCCACTATTCCCATTATCTCATCGTATCCCATTAATACATTAATCCTGTCCCCCTGATACTAAATACCTACGGACAATATCCATAGCCAACAGATCCCCATGTTTAATGGCGGGGTAGGTTGAAGATGCCCATCCCATTGAAAAAGAATGTTTTGTTAATGCCCAGTTGTATCCCATAATATACCAACTATTGGTTCATACCACCGTTCTTTTTTATAACAATAATGATACCGTGAGTGAAACAAAATCCAATATTCTGAAGAGTGATGCTCAAGAAATAACACTCATATTAAGACTAATCATTGTATCCTTGTTCTTCATGATCTCATTAAAAAAAAAAAAAAACATCATTTTAACGCTTCATCCCCAGTTATCTCCGGTCCCATGATGTACCAAGATGCCGTTGGCAGCTGCACTAGCTGCATCACCACTGTGGCATCCTCTGACCGTCGCTGAAAAGAATGTGTTGTTTCATGTACAAGTACAGTAATAGTGTTTAGTATTAAACAACACTTGTATAACTTATATAGTATTATGTATCACAACTTATATAGTATTATGTATCACAACTTATATATATATATAGTATTATGTATCACAATTTATATAGATATAGTCTTTTTGGGCACGTAATAAACTACAATAGTGTTAATACATTATATATATATATGTGTGGTGGGGGATGAGTATATACAAGTGATATGTCCATTTGATCATCCCCAAAACGATAGAAAAGTAAATCCCTACCACAGTAATTTGGTGATCATATCATACACTAATGGTGTTTAGTAACCCATAATTTGGTGGTACATCCCAAATACTAATTTGGTGATGGGTTGCATTTAAGTATTACATACAATAATGGTGTTTAGTATTGCCATTCTGGCCAGTAACACGATTACTAAACTTATATAATAGTATATAAGTGCAAGATTATAACAACCCCCAAGTCAGAAATAGAAAAGTGGTAAACCTGGAAATATGGAGTATGAGTAAATATAATCTATAACTTCCTGGAATCACCTTTTTATCTTTCCCGGGGGTGTCACACGAGCATTACAATACTATTGTGATCATGACAGAATTGCAAAAAATATTCTGATTTGATCAACGGATTGATCGAAATGTGTTTTTTACAGAAAGCTGAGGTTTTTCACACCTAAATATAGGGGTAAAATCGGTTTTTACTTCTCAACTCAGCCATTTCTGGGAATCAATCGCCATTACTACCATAACATATACCCTCTGGTTATTTAACATAGCCATGGAAAATCACCATTTCTAATAGGTAAACCATCTATTTCGATTAGGGCCATCTATATCATGGCTATGTAACAAATAACCAGAGGGTATGTTCTCATGTTCAGGAACACAACCTCTCAACACATGGTGTCAGAACTACGTTTCATTTCTTGATCCAGGCTGCCCAGTATCAATATCAGTGGAAATCAGGGATTCCAGTCACAAACCCAATATCTATTGATTAAATATGTGTTGTTCATGTATACCAATATATGTGTTTAGATATGTGTTTATCATGTAGATTATAACACTGATATGTGTTTAGATATGTGTTGAATAAATATCAGTGTTAATCATTGTATATCATTGTATATCAATGATTGATTTTAGATCAGGGATTCATGATGATAAACCATGATAAACCCACCAACCGTTCCCAATTATTAATGGGTACACCTGATGGGTTATCATCCCATTATTAATGATTCATGATGATAAAACCTATTATTGGTTATCATCCCATCAGGTGTCCCCATGAGGTGCAGTTTCACTGGCTACTCCGAAACTGGGATGATTTCACAAAAGGCCGCCAGGCCTCATTCTCCACCGCCAGATCAATAGCACCATCCACATCAGCGGAGCACTCCTCCCGTGGCATCCCAAATGGCCCAAATTGGGCCCAAATGGCCCATAGGCTGGGGAGATGTTTCATAGTTGCCCTGGAAAATGTGGTGGTTTGTTATGACTAATGTCTGGGGATCTTGGGATTAATGGTGATTTAGTGGCAATAGTGATATGACCAACCCAAATGATCATACTGTGGATGGGCCAGCGAAATCCTAAAAACCAGTTGAAAACGCTGGTGAATCCTATTATTTCTAGGGTTGAAACACCATGGTGGTGCAGGATTGAGCCAAACCATCCACCATAGTTCCCTGGAAAAATTGGGAATCAAAAACATGTCTCATCCTTTTGGTATTGGTTGATAGGGGTGGCATGATGGGTCACCGCAAACCCAACCAAAACGGGGAGCATAAAACCTGCAACAGCTAATCAACAAGGATTTTGGCCGCTGCCCGGATAGGGTTAAATCTGATGTACCCCCCGGGGGGCACTGCCAGGGGCTTCATATCAGTGGAAGTGTTTCTTGAGCTTACATGCAAAATGTCTAGTCAGAGTCTAGACACTTTCTGGTCTATACAAAAGCCTGTGCCCCCTATCTGTTAGAAGACATGCTCATAAAAATCAAGTCTCTCGAAGTATCCAGTGGTTAGGGAGCGATTTGGAGCAATGGCTCTCCGTATTCCCTACTTGGTGGCTCATCCAACGGCTCGTAAGTGGGTTATAATCCCAGTTAGAACCCATGACTGGATTAATCCCAGTATACTGGTTATAAGTGAATTAAGCCTACTTATCCACTTTTTTTGACGGCTCGTAAGTGGCTTATAATCCCAGCTATGGGGTGAACTAACCCGCTTAGTGGGATGAGCGGCGATACCGCATCCTGCACCATAAAACTCCATGTTGGCGAAATCTTCAATCTTTCATCCATGCTGCTTCAAATCCTCATGAAAATTCATGAAATTTCCCCATTTTTCCATGTTTTCACCGTTTTCCCCAGGTTTTCCCCATGTTTTCACCATGTTTTTCTGGCAAAATCCCAATGGTTTTCGGCCCCATCGAACCGCGCTCCCGAAACGTGCCCGTTTCAACCGTCTCCTTGATGAGGCGCGGCGCCAGGGAATCCAGACAGCGGCTACCGGCCGCCACCAACAGTGCATCCTCTGGGTATGGGGAGGAAGTGGGTTATTTAACAACTGGATTTTATTCTATGGTTATTATGTAACAGCAAGTGGGTTATTTAACAACTGGGTTATTTAACAGCAAGTGGGTTATGATACCATGCATATCCTCTGGCTTTTATCTAGAAAAGTAGCCATAGGATGGGATACATATGGTATTTATTACCTGATATGGCATAACCATTACAACTGGAAGTAGATACATATGAACTGTCAATGGATTGGGTTAGTCGGGAAAATCTTCACCGGAAACCCATGGGTTTTAACCATCAAATATAGTGGTTTCCATCATCCAATTCTATGAAACTGGATACCATGCATATCCTCTGGTTTTTATTATCAGATGAATCATATGGTATTTATTATCAGACAGTTTCTTTTTTGTGGATTATGGTTGTTATGTAACTTAACTGGAGAATCTGTATAAATAACAACCCATGAATCCAAAAAAAAGAAAATGGAAATACCATATCGTATCTTTGTTGGTATCCCGGTCATTTTGGAACACACCCAAATCAATTTAGAACACAGTTATAAATAGATTGTAACCCCAGTTTATTGAAGTATCATATATTATCTATAATGTGTTGTATATACTTGGTGGCTCATCCCATTTAGTAAGTGGCTTATATTATGACCACAATTATAAGTGTATTAAGCTTACTTATTCCAATCATAACTGGGTTGAACTAACCCACTTACGAGCCGTGGGATGAACCACCAAATATTATATATGTTTATTAGATTATCTGAAATGTATGGAAATTCATGGAATATTGGGGAAGTGTATAAATTGGGGAATATTGGGTATGTGGAATATTTATATGTCAAAAAAATGAACCTGATTTGGGAGATACTAGGGACATAATACATCTTATATTGCTACTGTACATGTGGAATATTGGAGTATTGGGGAATATTGGGTATCGCAATTGATAAGTGGTTAATAACTATAGTTACTTCAGCCATAGATGGGATAAACCATTTGCTTCAGCCATTTATAGATGGGATAATTGAAACATTTAGATGAGATAACCCATATTTTCTTTATAGATAAAATAACACATTTATAGGCTTATGTCATCTAAATGTTAACTATAGATAGAATGTAGAATACCCCATATTTTCTTCATGGGAATAAATTATTTTTAAAAAAAATTGAATTATTCACCACTGACAATCCCTGGGATATCCTGGGATAATGAAGATCATCCTCCGCTCACATCGCATCAAGCGCTGGCGCCTGCGGCTGCGACGTGCCCGCGCCATGATCCAGCAACAAATGTGCCGCAGCAACGGTGCCGGCGTTGATGGCCGAGTCCTGCATCGTTCCAGGGGTGGATTTTGGGGGGTCACGTCACAGCAGCCTCGATTTGGAGCAGCCAAAATATGCAAAAGCATGGTGATTCAACCAACAAGAACTGAGAGTTCTTTGAAGAAGAAAAACGAATTGGGAGTTAACTGAGTTAACCCATTAATAGTGGATTTTCCCATTAAAACCTCCATTTATGAGGGATTTTCCATGGTTATGTTAAATAACCAGAGGGTATCTGAGTTAACCCTGAAAAAAATGGATTGTTCAGACGTTTTGAAATCTCAAAAATGGGGATTGAACCATCTTCAAAAACGAGATTTCATCCGAAGTTAGGATATTCCATGGGATAGTCCCAGAGTGGGTTCCTGAAATTCGACAAAGAGTTCAAGGGGAGATTACAAATAATCAATGGAATGCTTAGAGGGAAAACTTACAAGAAACCATTGATCCATGGACCATAGAATTCTAGCTCAAAATTCATCACAACGGATAGGGGCTTCGGTAATTCTTCGCTTTAACCACGTGTGGCATATATGACTTGAATCAAAAATGGGGAGATCACCAAATATCACATACACAAGAATGTCCTTTACAATATCAATGGGATATTCCCTTACATAGGCCTGGCCTTATATATGGTAGGTACCTCCAATTTAGGATCCTTTTTGGAGCTTTCACCAAGAGATGGCGAGATTTTTTCAGTCCAGCACGGTCAGCCCGGCGGAACAGCGCAGCTGGGGATCGCCCCGGCAACAGAGCAAGAGCCTGGAATTGCGGTGATTTGTTGTGGATCCCAAATATTTAGCTGTTTGTTGGGATCCTAGTCATATCTCAAATATGATCAAAAATAATGATGTATGCGGCAAAAAACAGCTATAAGATCCTATAAGATCTTATTTCTACGTATTGGGAAATCTGAGAAAATCGGGCATCACCTTCTAGGACCTTGCGAAAACCTGTGATGGAAATAGAACTGTGAAGTCATGAAAATAGAACGACCATGGGCGGTCAAACTCACATATACATGGAAAAAACCCTTTTGGTTACCCACTAGAAAATAAGGGATATTGAAGTTCGGTTCGCATGAAAAAAGAAACACACATTTCTGACCAAATCCCCATTAAACCCCCATGAACCCCTCACCAAATCCTCATGAAATTTCCATGAAATCACATTAAAACCCCATTCAATCCACTATTCATCCCATTCAATCACCCTTAAATCCCATTAAATCACAATGAAATTCCATTTACCAAGGGTGGTTTTTGTTTGAACCAAGTGGCTTCATGGTCGACAGGAAGTTTCGCACCGCCGCCATGTGCAAGGCTCCATCTTCGGGCCTGAGAAAGAAAAAACATGCAGATTTACTGTCATTTTTCAATGATTCCCCGAGAAAACCATAGGAAAATGGTGATTTAATGGGATTTAACGGTGATTTAATGGGATGAATAGTGGGATTTTCTTAGTGGGATTTAATGGGACTGCAATGGATTTAATGGTGAGTTTTCATGGGATTTCATAGGATTTCAATGGAAATACTTTGGAATAAAAGCGACTTGGAGGCGGGGTACCCAGAGCTTACTTTCGTGGGTTATCCCAGGTTCTGAACCCCCCGCAGTTGGGAACGGCACTTCCATGGGGAAGCCCAAAAAATAAAGGGATAGAGTGTGTATATAAATCCCTATTTTTATGGTTATACATAACTTATTTATTGGCTATGTATAGCAACCCCAAGTCATGGATAGAAAAGTTGGGAACCTGGAAATATTTGAGGTGAAGATCATCTATACCCTCAGGTGTTACCCTCTGGTAAACATACAAAAAGCTATTGAAAATCACCATTTATAGTGGATTTTCCCATTGAAAATGGTGATTTTCCATAGTTTTTTGTACGTTTACCAAAGGGTAATCATTGTTAATCCCATGCCCCCAAATATGAAACACCACCCATAAATTATGGTGGATGTCAGAGATGAAACCATGTTTGGGACCACACAATGGGGGGGGTTAAAATTCGGTGGATGGGATTACATTGCATGACTTATTTATTGGCTATTTATTGGCTATTTATTGGCTATTTATTTATTTATATATATACATATACATATACCAGCCATATGTGGATTATAACTATGGTCCAATTGACCATGGCTATACCTCAGTGATACATGGGTGTAAATTGTAAATGTTGAGTCGCTGGGGAATTGACTGGCTACAGTATGTGGAGATTGTGGATGATGATGATTCAAGTTATTAGGTGACACTAAAAATTGATTTTAAGCGCTAAACACCCATTTTTATAAGGGACACTAGGCCTTCAAATTTGTTAGGATATACCCGAGAAAAAAATATGTTCTTCGAGTGATCCCACCCCGACACACTATTTTGACATAGTTTCTAACATACCATCTGACATACCATCTGACATTCTTTCTGGCATATACTTTGACATTATTCTATCTGACATTCTTTCTGGCATATACCCTGACATTCTACCCGGCATACTTTCTGGCATATATTCTGACACTCTTTTTGGCATTCTATCTAGAATTGTATCTGGCATCTATCTTGACATTCTTTCTGGCATCTATTCTGGCACTCTATCTGGCATCTTTTCTGACATTCTTTCCGGCATTCTATCTGGCAAATATTCAGAGGTGGGGAAAAATGGATTGAGATTTTGCCGTCAAAAACAGTAGGAATATGAAACTGAACATACAGGATGGGCCCCCCAGTTATAAGTTGGCTTATAAACCACATTTACATCCATTACCTATAGTTATATCTACCATAAACTATAGTTAAACCACTTACAAGGCAACTGAACACTATCTTAGCAAAAAATCTGCGGATCAGCCTTGACCCACCACGAATGCCCTGCTCTCGCCTCGAGTCACCGCTAGAGGCCAGCATAGCAAAGCCTCATGGCCGTTGGATGCATCCCCGGTGTAAAAATCTCCCTATGTTTGCTGCTTCAAAATCCCACGATTAGTGCCAGTCATTTCCCCAACAAAATCCCACGAAAAAAATCCCAGTATTAATCCTAATGAATCACCATGAAATTCCATCAAATCAAGATGAAATCTCATGAAATTCTATATGAATCACCTTTAGATCCCTTTGGTGTCTCCTTGGTGTCTCCTTGGTGTCGCCATGTTTGTCATGTTTCGCCCCGCAACAGGCGTCAACGTCTTCCTCCTGGCAGCGATTCAGCGCCGTCACCATGCGTGCGCCTGACGCCAAGGAGCTGGGCGCTTTCAGAATGGGCTTCCCCAATGGTTCATTTCATGGGGAATATATATATATCATATACATCATATAAAGTACCATGAAAGAAACCATATATATGCGATCAAATGGTATCATATATGATATATTTCATATGGTATCATGTGTATATATATATATACATATATATATATATGGTGCCCCCCCCAAAAAAAACTACCATGGTTTTCTGTTTTTACTGCTATTTACAGTGCTTTTACATAACATTTATTATATATTATACACAATGGGCCTGATATGGGATATATGTCATCAACAATATGATCTAATGGGTATGTTTCATGGGATATAATGGGGAACCAATGCTTTACCCATGAATATATTTCATGGTAAATCCCATTGAATGGTTCTTTAAAGGGATTCCCCAGTGATTTTCATGATTCATGATTTCATATATCCCATGAAAATCCTTAAAAAAAAAAACAAACATGAAAAGCGAGTAAATCACCCTGTAAATCTCCGACGTAATGAGCATTGTTCAACAATCTCAACAACATCATAGAATAGTATAGAACATATGTGAATATATGTTCATATATTCATGTTGGGGAACCAATGGCTTTAACATATGTGGTTCTTCACTGTTATTGAGGTGTAGTCCTGGCCCTTTTTGGGCTTAAGAGATCCAAAATCTACAGGAAACCATGGAGAAAAAACAGACTTTACCACCATGTTCATGGGAGTTCCTTAAGGGATTTCCTTAAAGAATTGAACTAAAAGAAGAAAACTCTGTGGAAGTTTATTGATCTGGGCAAATTACAATATTTCACAGCCATGAATTTTTAAAGGCTATTATGTGTGTGTATGTATATATATATGGTTGGTGGTATACCTACCCTCTGAAAAATGATGGACTTCGTCAGTGATGATGAAATTCCCAACTGAATGGAAAAGTCATAAAATTCCATCGTTCCAAACCACCAATCAGATATATATGGATTGTAATCAGCCAATACCCTCTGGTAAAGGTTTACATAACTATGGAAAATCACCATGTTCAATGGGAAAAATCACTTTAAAAAAATGGTGATTTTCCATATATATTGGGATAATTCCCCGATGATTCCAGGCTTCGGTCACAGTGAGGAACTCGCTGCGCAGATCGATTGGTAAAATCCGTCCTGGCAGCCAGGGACTCTTGAAATCTCCAGCGCTGAAACGAGCCTTGGGATACCAGAAATTCGGCAACTGGTGCATCGATAAATGGTGATTTCAATGGTGCTTTCATGGTGATTTAATGGGATTTCATAGGATTTCATGGTGATTTGTAATGATTTAATAGTGGTTTATAGTGATTTGTTGGTAATTTCATGGTAATTTATATACTGAAATGGTATATATATGTATATATATCATGATAAATTGTAATTTACAGATATTTATATACCAATATTTCATGGTGATTTGTATACTGAAATGGTAATTTTCAGATATAGACCAATATATAATGATAAATGGTGATGTATATGCTAATTATCTTGAATGACCTGTATAAATGACCATGACTATTTTTTTATAAATGACCATTATAATGGTAGTGATTCATCACCATGATAGTTCATACAGAATGTATAGTATAGTTATACTGATAGTTCGTAATTTATCACCATACTTAAAATGATGTGGTTTTCTATTGTTACAATGGTAAATTTCTAATGTTATATGGTTCTATAGTAAATACAGTTGAATCATCCAATTATCTCTAAATTCACCATGGTGATTTCTTGCATGGTGATTTTCAGGGTATTTCTTTTTACAGCGCGAGGCAACTCAATGGTGAAAAAAATGGCGGGATTTGATGTTGATTTCAATGGGCGTTCATGGAGATTTCAATGGTGATTTAATGGAAGTTAATGGGATTTTATAGGATTTCATGGTGAATTGCAATGATTTAATGTTGGTTTATAGTGATTTAATAGTGATTTAATAATGATTTAATGGTGATTTAATGGTGATTTATGATGCTGTAAACTTTAATGTTGATTTAATGGGAGTTGATGGAATTTGAAGGTGATTTGATAAGATTTCATGGGATTTAAGAGGATTTTTGTTGGAGGGGAAATGACAGGGATTTAACAGGGATATGGATGGAATATCAATGAGGATATGATTGAGTTATTAATGGGATTTGATGGGATTTTAGAGGGAGAAAATAATACTTGAGGTAATTGGGATATAACCAACAATATGTTTTTCGGTGTTCACACCAACAGGCGTGACATTTTTTGCGGCGTCACATTTTCAATGTGCGTCTGACAAATGGAGTCTCTGTCGAAAATATCCCCAAATGCCCCAAGTGGAATGATATTTTCCATCAAATGTGACTGTAGAAAATATCCCCAAATGCCCCAAATGTGACTATCTGTAGAGAATATCCCCATGAAATTTTGGTACCCAAATGTCACTCACCATCTGGGATTCCCGACAGCTGAAATACTGCGCACCAACTCGGATCGAGGGGCTCCAGGGGCCCCGAATACGCAGGAATAGGTCGAAAAAAGTAGACCCAATATTTCACCCAATGCCATGAACCATGCCCCAATAGGTGAGCTTTATGAAGTTGGGATGTCTATAAAATGACCATGACATGGGTTGGTTGGGATGGTTTATGGCACTGGGTGTCCTACAGTTTGATGATTCTTTCCATTTTCTCCAGATGGTGGGGGAAAAAACTTCACAGCGGCACCCGGCAGATGGCTAGTTTGGTTTCGAAGTACCGTTGGATTTCTGGGGGATATATGGGGGTTTCCTAAGTCATGGGGGTACCCCAATAGCTGGACCGTTTCTAAGGGAAAATCGGAAAATCCTAGTAAAATTGATGGTTTGGGGGTACCCCCATGACTTAGGAAACCCCCATATTTAATGTGAGTTTGATGGGGTTATAAAGCAACAAACACAACTGCGAAAAACCGGTTTGGCATCCCTTTTGCTGCCATCTGTCTCGGATTTGTTCGGCGTGATTCCATCTGTTGAAAGTTGAAAACAGTGTTGCCTTTACCAGATTCTATACTAACCCTTCAAAAAGATAGATAATTAGATAGATATATGTTTAAAAAATAATAATTAACCATAATTAACCATAACTAACCATAATTAACCACTAGTTTTGGACCGATTTTACTTGTTCTATCTTATTGGTGGCTGGCGCGTTACGGCCGGCCTTCTGTGGTAGCAAGCGGCACAGGCCTGGCCGATTTCGCCGTTTGGATCCGGTTTTGGATGAGGTTGTCGCTGCTGTTTACCATGGAAATTCATGGGATTTACTGGGGATTTACTGGGCTAATCATCATTGAAACACAAGTGGGTTTAGTAATGCAATCACCCACCAAATGTTTGAATTCCATGATTATGACCACCAGATGATGATGATGATGATGATGATGATGATGACATATGATAATCACAAGAATAATACCATCCGGTAATTCGTTACATGGCTATGATATAGATGGCCATTTAGTTCGGTGATTTAGGGATTTAAAGTGATGATTGTCCATAGCCGCGTTAAATTACCATAGATGCATCTCTCGTTGGTGGGTTTATAATGTTTATAACTATAGTTGTATAGATTGCTATAATTGACGATTTATGATAAATGTGACTATAGAAATTTAACGGAACATCAATCAACTTCTAACTTTGGGGCGCCTGAAAATCCCCAATTTGGCCATTGAATTTGGCCACTGAAGTCACTTGGATCTGCCAATGTCCAGAACATGCCGTCATTTTGGGCTCAATGATTTACCCCACCTGGTTATGACTAGCAGTTGGCTATGTGAAATAGATGATGTTTATATGGTGAAATAGATGATAAATATTTGTGCTGATTGAGCTATTGGAAATGGTGATGTTCAAAAGCTATGTTAAATAGCTTTTGAGGGTAAGTCTTCAAATTTACGAGTTGACGGTTTTTTCCTGCCAATAGGTCATATTTCCAGAAGGGAGGTTAAAAAAAAAAAAACATGAAATTTCCATGAAGTTCCTCAAATCCTTCCTTTGGTCAAGTCATATTTTAACTTCTTGTTACCAGCGCTGAATCGCTGGCAACTGACTTCCCAGATCGCCCAGCTACTCCCAGGTACTCCCAGGTACTCCCAAGTCTCAGCGCGTGTGCACCTACTTCTAGCACTATCCCTCTAGTTTCACCAATTATTTGGTGTATACATGACATACCCTCTGGTAAACTAACACGGCGATTGAAAATGGCCCATTTATAGTTAATTTACCTACTAAAACTATCTAAAAGTGGTGCTTTTCCATTGTGAGAGTTAGTTTACCAGAGGGTAATATGATAAACATTCACCAGCCGTGCAAACCATCCCTGAATTGTTGGGTGTTCGGACCCAATGTCCAATAGGCTCCCATTGTTGAACTAAGGGAATTACTATGATTCCCACGGTGCAAGAGCAATATTGACTATGACAATGGGAATATATTACTCTATAATAATAGTTGATAATGGGAATATATAATATTATATGACTTTGATAATCCTTATGCGTATCCATCAACTATATCAACTATATCCGATAAGATGTTCCCATAAAATGCTTTGGAATACCACCAAGTTGTTGGTGGTTCATACCACCACACTTGTTCCTTGTTGTGTCTTGGGGTATCATGGCATTAAAAAACCATGGTAGATCATCAGTCTCCAAAATTTCCCGAAAAAATGTAGCTCAAATCAACTTAATTGGTTTACTATGGTTTAATATGGTTTAATGATGGGATGATTTGCTGGGATAATGATGGGATAATACTGGGATATTGATGGATATACCATCTGGTTATGACTAACAGTTCGCCATGGAAAATCACCATGCTGTTAAAAACGGTAAACCATCCAACTCAATGGGCCATGGCTTCCATGGCTATGTAACAAATAACCAGAGGGTAAATCACATCAAATCCATGGTTTTTCATATGTATATATATATATATGTGTATATATATATTGGCATGGCATAACTTGGGATATCCACCCAAAAAATGACCGCCTCTGGCGCTGCGTTGCAACCGCAGCTGGGCGGTGACTTCCAGTGGCCGCAGCAGCGGCATCGGAAGACGCTCGAAGGTTTGGAGCAAATCCAACTCGGGCGACCTCGAAATACCAGGCATTTTAAAACGGAAACATGGTTAATATTATATAATGTTATATGGTTGATATTAATGGTTATATAATTGGTCATAAATATGAATGTTAATATTAATGTTAATACTAATGTTAATATTAATGGTTGATATATATATATATATATAGTTATATATATATAGTTATATATATATATATAGTTATATGGTCATAAAATGCTTGATATGCAAGTGGTTTTGAATGCTTAAAAAAATGGTTGTATGTTTCGTTCATGGTTCCAAATGGGCTCATCTGATCAGTCTCGTCACCTCTAATTAAACTCTCATGCGGATATAGAAAATAAATGAAAATAAATGAATCCGTGGTATAAGTTAAGTAGAGAGGAATATGGTTATATAATAGTAATCCCCAAATAGATAGAAAAGGTTTATGTAGTGTATCACTGTTTTGCTGGGATTTCAGTCTTTTAAGTATCTTGGATGCATTCGAAATGGCGAATGTGAGGCGTTTCTGGAGTAAGAAAACGCTCGAAATGCTTCGAACTACTTGGATGATTCCCTAAATGGTTACCCGGCCTGGTAAACGTTTACAGTTTGCGAACTGGAAGCCATGGCCCTAATCGAAATAGATGGTTTACCTATTAAAAATGCATGGTGATTTTCTATAGCTATGTGACGGTTTACCAGAGGGTAGTGTTTGTTGGGGGTTTGTTTACCCTCGTTATTTTTATGATGGTTTCACCATGGTGTCACCCACAGAGAACTTATGATCACAGAGAACCGTGTTTCACCAACCACTTGCTGAATGGGATGATCCTCAAAAAAACCATCAGGAGTGATAGCTGAGTGAAGCATCATATTTATAAAGATAAAATAATATTTATGATAATAGATAGTTATATTTATGATCTGTAACTATGGACTTATGAAGATGTCTGATAGTTTATAGCTAAATTGCTTAAGAATAATCATTGCTTATATCTAGGCATGGCGATGTGGCTATGCCATCGTTGTGGCTATGCCATCTTCAAGCGACAACTGCAACCGATGGGAAAGTTCTGATCCACCAATCATTGGAGTTATCGAAATCGCCAAAAAAGTGGAAGTTAATGGAAGTTCACATGGGAATTTAATGGGATATTGATTGGGATTTATAACATGTTCTAACCAGCAATATATATATATACATGTGTATATATATATATATGTGTATATTAATATATATATACATGGAATTTGCATATTTTTTGGGGGAAAAGAAACGACAAGTCACCAAAGATGCCATTATTGGGGCTCCCAGCCCATGGTTCATCACTGCCCATGGCACGAAGGCCCAGGCTTGTCAAAGGATGAAAAAAGTTATGCCCCAGTCGGTGATTTCGTTTCGCTTTTGACCCATCCCTATGTCCTCCATATCGGAAGTATACCCTCTGGTAAACCTACAAAAAGCTATTGAAAATGGCCATAGAAATAATGGATTTACCCATTAAAAATGGTGATTTTCCATAGTTATGTTAGTTTACCAGAGGGTATCCCCATGTTTCATGGGCTTAGAAGGCTTGGTTTATCCGAATGTTTATCAGTGTTGGTTGCAGAGACCCTGGTTTAACCTGAATGATGTTCTTTGCTGATTGGATTTCTGTGGTGAAAACATGGTCCAAAGTCGAAGTGTTCTTTAGTTCCGCCTTGAACTTTAGGGCCCAGTTTTCTAGTCCACCATTTGTCCCAACTGGCCCAACTAAAGCTCCTGAAGACAGGTACTACTCGGATCGATGAAATACAGGTATTAAACCAGGGGTTCTGGGTGGCTATTTAGTGGTATAGAGGGATGGTATTGTATAATAATGATTATATACTACTTGAAGGTCCTTTACAAAAAAAGACAGAAAAGCGGCGATTACCTACGGTCACTGTGACTGTCCAGCGAGTTTCTCCGAGCCAAGAATTGGAGCGTTCAGCGAAATCACAAGTGGTTTTTTTTAAAGCCGCCGGGGCTGAAAATTGTTCAGACTCAATTTTTACCAGCCGATTTGGAGGATTCATAAATGATAACCCATCATTAGCCATCATTAACTAACCGTCATAAACTTGCTGATCTCATTTGATCTTTGCCATCAAAAAAAATCTATGGACCCGATCCCAAAGCTGATTTAAGGACTGCGCCATAAATAAATAGCTGATGATGTCTCCCCGGTGAAAAAACAGCATGTTTTCGTGAGGTAAATTGATCATTTGCAGTTCTTGAAACATGATGTCTGTTTTTAGGTTGATGATGTCCCAGATGTCTGATCATTTGAGGCTCTTTGAAACTGTAAATGGATCAGACATCTTCCGAAAAAAAAAAAGCTGCCTGTGTCATCAATCTCCAACGTTGATGCCTCAAAAAACCTGCGACACATGACAAGCGATTCGGTGTATGTTTGAATTCTGCGGTCTGAATATATCATCCCCTCTGGGAATCAAACACTTTTGCTATGGAAAATCACCATGTTTTAGTTCGGTAAATCATCAAACTAAATCGGCCATGGTTTTCAGTTAACCAAAAATCACCGGCCATCGGCTAGTCCTTGGGGATCCTCGGAGCCACCGCCCGCCGCCATTGTCGCAACTCCTCGTGGCCGTGGCCATTGTAACAACAGCCCTGTCCGGACGCGTGAGTTCAGCATGCTGCACTCTTGTCAGCAGGCTAGATGGCTGGGAGCCAAGCCGTAAGCCCCTTCCACTCATAGCGCGGACTGGTGACCATCTGTGGAAAAAAAAAAAGGTAAACGAATTGACGGCTTTGAGGGATTCAAAAAGATCTGGTTCGGATGATGTGAACAAATGACAGAACAACCATGTTCTCAGTCACAGCATAGAAATCCTGAATCTGGGCAGCAAAGCCTTCGATTTGAAAAGGAAATGATAAACCAAAACTGACGAAAACCACCCATCTCAAGATTCCCAGCCAGAAGGATGGTTCAAAACTCTGGAAACCACCAGTTCTTGCTTCAATATGTTTTATCTATGTTTGTCTCTCATCTTTGCTGGCTACACTATGTTTATCTATGTTTATCTATGTTTATCTATGTTTATCTGTGTTTGTCTACGTTTATCTATGTTTATCTATGTTTATCTATGTTTATCTATATTAAACATCTGGTTGGTGGTGCAACAATCATCTTGAAAAATGATGGAGTTCGTCAATGCGAAGGATGACATCCCATATATGAAATGGAAAATAAAAATGTTTGAAACCACCAACCATTTATCTATGTTTATCTCTCATCTTTGCTGGTTACACTATGTTTATCTATTTTTCTCTATGTTTATCTATGTTTATGGATGTTTATCTATGTTCATCTATGTTTATCTATGTTTATAAAATGTTATAAAGTCCCTACTGGAAGATTTTTCTTTTTTTTCGTACCAAGTTCGATGTAACATCCTTGCCATATCCACGGGCACCAGGGGACTCACAGAATTCTTACGCAACGACCAAAAATCATCATGCCGCCGCCGTAAATTTCCGACCATGCTGCTGGTGATCCTGCTGCTTACGCCCAAGAAAAAGACAGCAATATATGGTAAAACTCCAATAGTTGAACCCGCTGAGCCTGTGAAAAACCTTAAGTTGACCTTTTTACTTGGAGTTTGAGTAAAGCTGAAAGACTGTCGTTGTTGATTGGCCGAGTTAATTACAACCATTTAAATTTAAAACCATTTAAACCTTGGAAAATGATGACATTTGTGACTGTCATCCTTTCCAACCTATAAAACAACCATAAACAGCTGTGATCACCGAAGCATGCGATCCAACTGGCCAGCACCTGGTCGTGTCTTGAAAGTTTAAAGTTTTGTGTCAATACACCCGGGTTTCCATAGACCCATGAGGGGCAGTCAGGCACGATGCCACGATGCGAACATTGCCAATCCAGAAGATCCTGCGACACAACGATGGAACCCCGAGGCCGGTTCCATATCTCAGCCATACATCGGCAATGGAGGTAGGACTGCGCGGTGCACGCCTTTCCTCGACCAACGTTGAGATATCCCGAGATCCCACTCGGATTGGCCTTGTGCCGACCCTTTTATTGTAGCGATGGCATCAACATTTCAAAAAAAATATCCATATCGTTTCTGTCATACGGTTTTATGATTCAAATGACTGGAGTTTCCCTGCATGTAGGTCTAAAATGTTTGTTCAAAAGTCGTATCATGCATGTTGAACCATGAACCCGAAGCCATCGTCAGATTCGCTCCTTGATTCGGAGCACGACCCAACCGTTGGAGGGCCGCAGGCGCAACCCTGGTGGCCAACAAGCAATTAGTTTACCATCGGGGAAAAAAGGAAAAGTAACCATAACCGAAGGATGTTTAGAAGTCAAACTTCCGACCATATGGACAGAAGCAGCAGAGGTGGGAAGAGTCAGAGAAGAGAAAGGAAGAAGAAAGAAGATCAGAGAAGAGAAGAAGCCACTAGAAGTAGAAAGAAGATAAAGGCGCGCAAAAAGGTAGAAAAGTACGTATGGAAACACTGTGTTTTTCCAATGTTTTGTGCTCTGGAGGGTCGAAAAGTGGACTCACTAAAGCGGCGGGTGCAGAGCCATCTGGACAGATGAGAAATCAAAAATTGCCGTTCCTGTGGCGCGAAGCGCGTTTTGAAAACAACACGCTCAAAACATCTCATTCTCGGAGCACTTTTGGAAGTTGAGATTTGAGATGTAGGAAAAGTGAACACACCATGTTCGGAGCACTTTTGGCACTTGAGATGTTCAGAAAGTGCACGCCGCTGTGGCGCGAAGCACGTTTCGAAGTCAAAGGTAAAAATCCCACATGTTCGGACCACTTTTGGACGTTGAATCGTCATTTTGCGTGGCATGAGCAAGGGATTCTGCACCTTGCCCAAAATAAGGAAAACGTTGTGTTTTGTGGCAGTTTCAAAGACAATGGCAGTGGGACGTTTGAAGAGGATCTGCAAGGATGTATTTCACTTGGCAGGCGTAGTACAAAAGACATCTCCATTAGACATGTTCAGAGGACAGGGCGCTGATTTCCTGACACGTTGCATTTTGGAGCATCAGATCGTCAGGTTTGCTAAGATAATTTTGCGTGACAGGACCTGGCCTCACTGTTTCGTCGCAGGCGCAATACTTTAGAGACATGGGATGGACAAATCGCAAAACGCATTGGTACGAGGCCGTCAGTTCTGCACTCAACTTTCCGTTTTTGCTGGAGTCTCGCTGAATTGCTTGGTTTTTGACGCTGTCAATGTCAAAAGTGAGGAAGTCTCGCAGAATTTCATCGTTTTGGAGCTGCAAACTTGACTTGTGAGGAAGTCTCGCAGAATTGCTTCGTTTTGGACCTGTCGATTTCCACTCTTGAAGGAAGCCCCAGAAAGATAGATAGGTAGATAGATAGAGAGATGGACAAATAGAAAAGACCCAGATAGAGAGATAGACAAATAGAAAAGACACGGACAGAAAGACAGACAGACAGACAGAAAGACAGACAGAGAGACAGAGAGATAGATAGATAGATAGATAGATAGATAGATACATCGATAGATACATAGATCGATACATAGATGGATAGATAGATAGATAGATAGACAGATGGATGGATAGATAGATAGATAGATAGATCGATAGATTAGATAGGATAGGATAGGATAGGATAGGATAGGGTAGGGTAGGGTAGGGTAGGATAGGATAGGATAGGATAGGATAGGTAGATAGATTGATAGCTAGGTAGGTAGGTAGCTAGGTAGCTAGGTAGATAGATAGATGGATGGATGGATAGATAGATAGATGATTGATTGATTGGTTGATTGATTGATTGATTGATTGGTTGATTGATTGGTTGAATTGGTTGATTGGTTGGTTGATTGATTGGTTGATTGATTGATTGATTGATAGGTAGATAGATAGATGGATGGATGGATGGATAGATAGATAGAATAGAAAGTAGAAAGAAAGAAAGAAAGATAGATAGATAGATAGACAGACAAACAGGCAGACAGACAGACAGGTGGATGGATGGATGGATGGATGGATGGATTGATGGATGGATAGATAGATAGATAGATAGACAGATAAATAGATCAAACAGATAAGATAGAAAAGATTGATAAGATAGATCAGATAGATCAGGTAGATAAGATAGATGAGATAGATCAGATTGATAAGATTGATAAGATTGATAAGATAGATAAGATAGATAGATAAGATAGATAGATAAGATAGATAAGATTGATGAGATAGATGAGATAAGGTAAGATAGATAAGATAGATCAGATTAGATAAGATAAGATAAGATAAGATCAGACCAGACCAGGTCAGATAGACAGATAGATAGTCAGACAGTGAGACAAACAGACAGATAGTTAGATAGGCAGTGAGAGTGAGAGAGAGAGAGGGATAATGAGAGATACACAGATAGACAGATTTGCAAAGAGATGGACACAATGACAAATAGATAGACAAACAGTAGATAGGTAGATAGATAGATAGAGATAGATAGAGATAGATAGAGATAGATAGAGATAGATAGAGATAGACAGAGATAGATAGAGATAGATAGAGATAGATAGAGATAGATAGAGATAGATAGAGATAGATAGAGA
>Ga0126342_10002070_pt1 | contig 30372 bp, 25 predicted proteins | sample Cyp1metagenome_FD_92528 | JGI IMG/M metagenome (GOLD analysis project Ga0126342, IMG submission 92528) | Coral microbial communities from Lord Howe Island, Old Settlement Bay, Australia - Cyphastrea 1 metagenome | ecosystem: Host-associated > Invertebrates > Cnidaria > Coral ...
GTTTTGAATAGAAAGAGCATCCATCATTTTTGACAATTTCCAGCTATCATTTTTGAATAAAGGTTTTGGTCAGCCCCATCTGGGCAAATCTGGGTTTAGGGCCAAAAAAAATTAGCACTATTCGGGGTAGTTTTATTATTTAGTTTGGGAGAAAATTTAGCACTATTCAGGGTAATTTGATAAATCGTAGGTCAACATTACATGTGAATAAATCATGATAATTTAGCAACATGAACACATAGGCTATTTTGGGACCATTATTTGCACTTCTTAGCATCATTCCAGTGAGGTCGCAACGTGAGGTCGTTATAATGCAGCCCAGTAAAATGGTTCTAAAATATGATTTGCGGATGGATCAACGGATTGATTTTTGCGAAATCCTAGAGTTGTTAATTCCATCCATTTGGTTATCAAATGCAGTACTCATTAGAAACCATGTTTTATCTAGCATTGGATTTCTTCATGATTGAACAACACCTCTTAACAGGTCCGCCAAAAGTCACAAACGGCCTGACTATTCAGACCTGCGGCCAGCAAATTGGGGTCATCATGAATGACTGTCAAACAATTCCATCTTGTAAGATACACGATACGGGTATGCGTCAAAACGCTGGCACCCTGGTTCTCACACCAGTTCATCCCATTCCAACGCTCCAATAAGAAATGAGCAATCTTAATATTGACCATGCGCTTTTCATGCGGGAATTATATCGCTGCAAATTGTACTGAGTGATTCATCCCACTTAGTAAGTAGCTTGTAACCCCAGGTATAAGTGGGCTAACCCTACTTAGCTCATTTATCTTCAGGGTTATGATTGTGACCTACAGTATTTACATGTATTTACTAGGTGGGATTGGATGAACCACAGAGCAACCACTTGATTCCCACGGGGCCCCCCTCTCCGCCAAGCAGCCGCAGCCTCTGGAATGATGGGAATGCCCAAGTGGTACAAATACTCCAGGTGATCCCTGCCACCCGGTGCCAAGTTCTGGGAAAACCGAAACTTCATTCATTTTTTACAAGCCTCTGGTAAAACAGGTTACCACAAGTAGGTGGACAATGATGGACAATGGTCCATGAATATAGATGATTTTTTATTTATGTGTTTATAGCAATGGTGATATTTCATTTCATAGTTCAACTACCAGAGGGTATACCACCAGTGGTCGCCTGATGACCTTAGCCGCCCGTTGTTCTCTGCATGGAATGGCGTACCTCGGTTCCGGGCTGCAGCCCCGAGTCAGCAAAGCTTGGTCACCTGATTTTGACGTGTCTGGGCCTCGTTACCCTCTGGTAAACATACCAAAAAACTATGGAACAGTAGGAAAATCACCACTTTTCATAGGTAAATCAACTATAAATGGGCCATATTTTCAATAGCTATGTTTGTTTACCAAAGGGTAACCGCGACAATTGAGCACCATTCGGGTGTGGCTCATTTGAGGGGCAGGTGGCTCGATATAACCAGTATCTAAGCTCCGTTTTAGGGCGCAACGCCTCCTCAGCACCTTCCATCTCCCTGGCACATCGCAGGTTGGAAACTCGCATCGATTTCCTTTGCGCCAATAAGCTTAATGCGTGGTTTACCATGGTAACCCATATTTCATACAACATCCCCAAAATTGAGAGGTTTATCATTGGGTATACCCTGCTTGGGGATCCCCTTAAGGATCCCCTTGGGGATGATACGACCATCAGTCATGGTTGGTTCAGTCGGCCCAGCGGCACTGAGTTGACGTGACGCCAAGTGACTCGGTTGCTCCACCTGAGAGGTCGCAAATGGCCTTGCCCACGAAAGCCCATTCCTGCGCTACTGGATCCATGGCAACTGGCCAGGGGTTACATGACATGGAATAGCCGTAACCATTCCGTTGGGATGACCATGGATGACCTCCATAAGTTGGGAACATGACAGAAAAAAAACCCACAACTATGGCATTGTGGTCATTTTTTGCGACATACCCCGCGCAAATTAGCGGAACGGCACCCCCAAGTAGTTCGGAAGATCCATGGCTTCTGGCGGTTTTGGCAGGGCAAACCAGCCTGCTCTGTTTCACGGGCGAACGGGAGCATGCTGAAACCCGTTATAGTGACGACGTCCTACTTTGATTTAAAAAACAACAAAATCACTTATTTGGTAAAATCATGTTCAATCATGTTAAATCCCTGTTCATAGAATAAGGTGTACTTATACAATGTTACACTGTCAACATCATGTCAACATCAGGTTGACGAACCCTATCGCGAGAAAGTACGTCAACTTAACAGATTCATAAAGCCACACCACACTAAAGTACGCCTACTGTTTTTAAGGGTGTATTTGTTGATTTGTCTTTACCATTTTTGTTTCTGCTCCTGTTTCTTTTGAGTCTGACCCCAACGATCTGAATTAAAATCCCGAACGATCTGAATGCATTGATTTCTCTACAAATCCCTTATTCAAAAATTCCACCAAAAAAAACGCAAAGGGGGTAGCCTTGAACTACCTCGGAACCACAATCATGTACCATGTCTTACCCCTCTTAGTAACGTAACCGATTTTTCCTGCTTGGATTTGGGGTGAATATACTTCGCTTTCTAAATCCCCTTTTAAAGTAAAATAGTTTTGCTATCTCAACCCTTTTGAAAAACTGCACTTTATAGTGATGGCCGCTCTAAATAAATTGCTCCAATGTGTTGGCCCTTCCTAAATGAAATGCAATACTAAAGTGCAAACGATTTCTCAATATGTATATGTTCGTTTTCAGGTGAGCAATTTATTTGGCAATACCAAGCGCAGCAGTTTTCTCAATATGTATATGTTCCTTTTCAATTCGCAATTTGTTACCAATACTAAATCCCACGCGCATGTTTGGCCTCAACTTAATTCAGTGGATGAATCTAATTGAGGGGGTGGGGAGGGGGGAGGGCTTCATTGACCGATGTTGACATTACAACAAAACAATGTACTTATAAGGCGAGTCCACTTTTTTCATGGATCTTGGGTTTTGGCAATGTTGTGGTACAAATAGTAACAATATCTAACAATCCATATGGAGTTCGTCAATAAAAATAGGAGTCCGTCACTATGTGTGTATATATTATATATCTGGTTGGTGGTTTCAACCCCTCTGAAAATATGAAAGTCAGTTGGGATTATTATTCCCAATATGTGGAAACATGTTCCAAACCACCAACCGGATAGATATATATATATATATATACATATTATATATATATATATCATGTCTACAAAACAAAATAGATAATATATCTATAATTATTATGTGTAATTATGTATGTTATATATATTATATCATACATAATTATCATGGACATCTATGACACACTGTAACTAGCCACTGACGAAGTTTTTCCATCTTTGTGGAAACAGAAGAGGCTTCCTGAAACAAGCGCCTGGAACATTGGAAACACGCGAATTACACAATACTTTCTGGTAATTGACATAGCTATGGTAAATGGTCCATTTAACACATTCATTGATGGTTTACCTGTTAACATGGTGTCTTTCCATAGCTACGTTAAATTACCAGAGTTTATTTTAAGCTATCTATCTCTGCGTCCATCCATCTATCTATTTCCATATCTGCCGACACCACTATACTTTGGTATTGTCTATGCACATGTGCATACAAGATGTCTGTATCACCATGGGTATGTATATAATGTGCGCAACCCGATGCTATCATATACGTCGGTGGAAAATTTCCGGGAAAGAACTTTAATTGACCATAATTAAACTATATATAGTTATTATTATGTGACAATACATGATAAAACCAACAAATAACATTGAGTATTACCCTCTGGTAATTTAACATAGCTATGGAAAATCAACATTTTTAATGGGAAATCAACTTAATGGCCATTTTCAATAGCTACGTTAAATTACCAGAGGGTATCCCAAACAGATTGCTCATAATTTGTTGCTTATGGGAGAATTGCTGCTTCGCCATACACCTGGCTTTGACTTTCTCGCCAAGCGTCTCCACCATCCACCTTCTGCTTCTTGCCACCTGACTGCTGAAATTCCACCGCAAATGGTTCATTGACGTTTAAACAATGGAATGGGGTTCCATTTGTTAATTATTACCATCTATCACATATAGGTTCATATAGGTGTTTTCTGTATGTGCGTTTTTCGGGGAAAATGACGTGTTCAGGTGCTTGTAAGAGGCTACAAGTGAAAATGAGATTGAGATCGTGAATCAACATTACACAAAGCTGTTTGGCTGACACATATCCACAGCTTTTGCAAACATATCTTCCTATTCTTCACCGTTGATATTGAACTGTGAAATACATTAATACCACATTCACAACGATGCAACGACTGAGTTGAATGTTGAATATGCAATATTGACAACTAAGAAAATGGCTTTTCCAACATGATCGTCGACCATGCTGGGGATAGTTTTTCAATAGGATGTCAAATTACTGCTGATTCGTGGGCATGTGAGTATGATATCAGATATGATATCATTCACATACTGGCCAGCATATATACGTATATATATATGTATATGTATACATATGAAATCCAAAAAATGGGGGTACCCCAAACCATCCAAGTCGCGGGTGACCTTATTTTCTAAGTATTTTTTTACACACATGGTGCCATTTAAGGATCCTCCATTATCCTCCAAGTAACTCTTGTTGTTGTACAGCCGAGCTGGTTGGCCCAGCAGAGTCGCCAAGCGCGCCTCGGCGATTTTTTTTTTGCCATCATTGTGGCGACACAACGGGGCCACAACGGGGCCTGGAGTGTTTATATTCCCAACGGTTTTTGGGACGCAATCTGAACATATGGGATTTTGAACTTGGATGCTTGGATGTTCTAGCCGGGCAGTGGGCCAGTGGGGTGGTGTTTTTTGTTTCTTTTCAAAGATCTTACGGTGTATTTGTGGATTTTAAATTATTACAAGCTATGGGCGTTGAATGTTTGCAGTATTTTTTTTGTGTCAATTTCCATGGGATACAATCCCGACATTGGGGTCTTAAATAACTCTCAAGAACTGGGAAGTTGATCCGGAAGCAAATGACACTTCACCAGCAAATATTGGGTGTTTAAATGGGATTATCCAGAACATTATCCAGAACAATGGGTAGTGATGCCCGCACATGATTTTTCTTGGCATGATTTAACATGTGATTATTCATCAACAGCATTCTGGGGGGCTGTTTATCAACAAGAACGATTGCCCTCATGAGGATATACCCTCTCGGAATCCAACATTACCATCGAACATGCCAATGTTTAGAAGGAAAATCATCCGCAGCCGCAAATGAGGGATATGAAGGATGTTCATTGGATGTTTAATTGCCGTGCTTGTTCACCAATATGTAGACAAAACTTTCATTGTGCCACTAGGGTATGTGATGAAAGCGACTCAAACGCTGAGGGTATGCCGTACGAAACTGGCCCTGCAAATCATCAATCATATCAATCTGACCATGTTTGCTGCTTTGGTGCGCTAGGAGAATGCAATGGGTGCGAGGTCCTACATTTTTGAACGACACTGTCACTCTCATGTTGGTTGTATCTGCCAGTATCTGTTCAACTCGGGTACATCCGCGATTTCACACTTGCCCATCCAGCCCCTCAATGCACCACATCAAGAGATGTGAAAGATTTGTTTCCAAAGGAGCATCTACAATTTCAATGCTAGTGTACCAAAGGGCACACACTATCACAGGCCCATCCACTCATCCAATATGAAAGGAACACATCTCAAGGATTGCAACAGCTAAGCAGCTAATCTTTCTTCATCTACATAATCTACATATGCTAAATAGAGAAGTGCGAAGTCTGCGAAGTGCAGTATATTTGTCCATCATTTATATATGGCGCCCAACACCTGCACCGAATTCATCACCCTCCATAGCCTGTGCTCGTGGGATGGTCATGGCAGCACCAGGCTTGACTGGGGCTTTTTATCTTCATTAAATATCCATTACATCATTACACAGTATAATATACATACATATATATATAATATACATACATATATATATAATATACATACATATATATATAATATATATATACATCCAATTTGTTTCAATGAAATCCTAATTTTGATGGTACTAAGTACTAAATCATGAATCCAGGGGCTCATCGACGGTCAAATCCCACAGTTTCCCTATGTTTGATGAAAAAAATCACCCCTTTTCCCAGGGTTTGTTGGGAAAATACGGCCGAGTCGCAGGGTTCTTGTCAGCCAACTTGGCTAAGCGCAGCAAGGGTCGACAAATGGCCCGCTCCGCCGCGCGGAGAGAAATTGACATGGCGAAAAGAAACAAACAAGAAATTTGGAGGGTAAATGGCATCTTAATAATTAATCACTATTTTTGTTTGAAAAAACAACTTAATATAGCTTAGGTGCTCTTAGGTAATGCTGGATGGGGTCAAAGTTGGGTGGGCAGAAGCACATGCAATCTGCTGGTATATTGGAACAAAGGGAGGCATTCACAAATGATGATTTGAACAAATCACCTGCGCCAGCCTGCTTGGTAGACTGAACCACACGGCCGCAGGGTTTAAACTCATTTCTTCGGATGGCATTCCAATGATATTCACAGGCCGCATTCACCTATTATATCTATGAAGAAGAAGAAGAAGAAGCGCAAGGATGAGGCGATATGAGGCACAAATGGTGCAGTTCTGATGCAAAATGTGGGCCTCAAAGTGATCAAGAAAAGAGCCAACGAACCAATCAACCAGAACCCAACAAACTTTGCAGGGGATCCAGTTGCAACTTAGCAGCCCACCAGGTAACCAGCAAATAATGACAGGAACTGGTTGGGGTTTACGAGTCTCCTAAGCGCACCCCGGATTACCAAACCTTGGTGACCAGGTGTGATTGATTGATGCAAATGGACACCGTTGGTGCCATTTCCAAGACTGACGGGTCACTTGTTTTTGGTCCCACCAAATTGTTTGAGCAACAACATGGCTATGATGTGAAATGGACAAATTTTATATTCCATTAAATTCCCAGTTTCCATGGCTATGTGAAATTAGCACAAAGTCTATGTACGTGATGGGACTGTGAAAGCCCAACAGCCATCCAGCACCACAAATGGCTGCCTAGATCGCTGAGTCCGAGACCCCGGATAGAGCGGCTAGGGAGCAGCATTTGCAGGAACCATCATAGAGATTGCCGATGCCCTTTGGTTATTCAATACAGCTGTGGAAAATGGCCCATTAGTTGGATGATTTATGATGATTGACCTATCAAAAATGCAGATGTTCCATACGTTAAGTAACAACAATTTTATGCCACGCTCTAGCTGACATATGTTCTGAGAGGCTATAGGGTTTGCAATCGAAGGTTATATCTTGCGCATGCAAAAACATATGTACACTAATGTACATATTTTAGCATTGAATCTGACACATATTCTGATATTCTACCTGGAACTGCATGGCATACATTCTGGCCATTTATCTGACATTCTACCGGGCATTCTATCTGACATCTCTTTTGGGAAAATTCTTAAGGCGCACCTCCAGAGCCCTCAGCAGTGACAGTTGAACATATCAAATTGCAAATAGTTCCGAAAGCCGGCTTAGCTGTGGATCTTCCATTGCTGTAGGCTGGGATTCTATGCCAACTTATAGCTGGGCCTTCGATATGGTTTTCCTGTGGATGTGTTCATTCACAAAGAAACCAAGCCTGGAACATGGTTTCACCCTAGCGGCTAACACCATAGATGCCTTTTCACCGGATAGCTTCCTTCCCCAAAAAAGATCGAACTGCACTTTGCCGCCATCCTTCCATCAGAAACATGGCATTGGTTTGTGTCGTCAAATGATGCATTCTGCCGGTATCCCAAGGTTGCATCTGTGGCTTTTTGGCTTGAGCCAGCACGGCATCTGAGACCAAAAAAGTGGGTCTGTGTGGGAAAGCCTGCCACAAACCTACCGCGACTGGGGGTGGTTTCTACCATCAAAATGCTGATGGCTTGGGGATGGTTTAAGCAGTGGGTTTTAAACAATCATAGCTATCCCCATGACATATACCATTATAACCACTATCAAACATAACTTAATATTGTTATCCTATGATTATTAGCTTTACCAATGGGTTTACCAGGTTTACCACATTCGCCGGGTCATCCACTGGACTTCCGCACGGTATACTGAGATGCACCATAGATGCACCTGGTTCCAACATGTTTTGTGGGTTAAACCATTCTTGGGTGCGCTTGCCCTATCTATTAAATCTAATTTGGTTGCTTGTTTTTTTCTTAAAATTCATGTATCATTGAATACCCATCTATTAAATTTGATTTGGTGACCCATGTTTTTTTTTAAGATCTTCTTAACCCATCATGCTTTCACCAGGGTTTTCCCCATGGTGAACCCCCCATGGTGAAACACCGGCGCCTGCACGGCCTCCCGGTCCGCCACCAAGGTGCAGGTTCGGCTCAGAGAGGAGGCGGCCGCCTCAGTGGGTCGGCTCGGCTTAGTGGATGAAAAGCCTCTGTTGTTTAGTTGATTTGCCCATGAAAAATGGTGGTTTTCCATAGCAAACTGTAAACGTTTACCAAATGGTATATACATATGAAAGACAAACCCTCTGGTAAACGTTTACAGTTTGCTATTGAAAATGGCCATTTAGTTCGTTGATTTGCCCATTAAAAATTGTGGTTTTCCATAGCTATGTTAGTTTACCAGAGGGTGTATATATATAGTGGATGATATATAGTGATCCACTATTATAGTATAGATTTAATCTATAGTAAATGATAATCGTGATGCATGATTACAGTATTAATCCATGTATCATTAATGGGTCCCAACATTTTTTTCATGTTCTAAAATCATAGATCAGTTTCTGAAATAGTGGATTATCACTTATCACTATATTATTATTATTAATAGGTGAGCATATTCTAAACTAAATTAATATAGGTGATTAGTGGAATTATACCACCTTTATGGACTCTATTCTAGACGGTTTTATAGATTATACTCCTTGTATATCACCTATTAGGGATTTAGGTGATATATCCACCAACCACTAACATCCACTAACCACTAATGAATGAACTGGGATATATCACCTTTATTAGTGATTCATCATGGGATTAGTGGGAGTCTCTATTGATTTAATAGGATTTGATAGGGGATATCTCTTATATGGTATATATAACCTTTGTTAATTTAAGATTTTATAGTGATTCAGCATGATTTATATAACCTTTATGATATGGGATGTTGCAATGATTTCATGGGATACTATATGTAATGTATTAAATATGATAGTTATAATAATGGTTTTTGGGTGGTTTGCCATATAGTAATGTGTGATGACCATGTATCTGGATAAATGGAGGTTTCATGGGATTTAATGGGATTTTGTGATTTAGTGGGGGGGGTATAACCATTTATATTATATACCCATAGCTGTATATGGATTACATACGCATGGGGCTACTGCGGCTACTGGAATTTTTTTAACATGCTTTAATGATATCTATAGGGATTTAATGGTATATTCATGGGATTTAGTGGGATACATAACCATTCAACATTTGTATAATCATAGTTGCAGGATTACATAACCACTTTTTTGCGAAACACATTGTATAACATGACACTCTACAGTGTAGGGATTACATTACATCCCAACTTTTGGGGGTTCGTAAAACATCCTTCACCTTAACTTATTTCCTAAGGCCCCCGGCCCAAAGCTCAACCAAGTGCAGATTTCGCCTGCGAAATTTGCCCACGGCTTGGCTTGGGTCAGAAACCCATGGCTTGGGCCGCAAACTCAACCAGCAAGGCCCATGGCATGCCATGTTTTCGATTGGTAAATGCCAGTGCTCGGTTCTGACAGGTTTGGAATTAGTCATCTAGGATCATCTAGGCCTAGGGGAGTCACAAATAGGCACAGGCTTGTCTACAACTCGTAGGGGCCCATCTTGACTTTCCAACCCAATTGTGGGAGAAACGTGGTGAAACCTCACCAGCCCTGAGCAAACACCACTGGAAACATTTGGACACAACTGTTGAATTGCTTCAACCCACCCAAAACCCAACAAATCAACTGGGGTTTTCGATGGATTTCGATGGGTTCGCGGCAGTTTCTAAACATCCTTCTCCAGGTCATGAGAAGAAACGGTTCATCAGATTGTTGTGGGCTTATCACACAAGAACAAGCTCCAATAAGCAACATGAACCAATCCCAAATTGGGTCTAAAGCTACAAGATAGTGCCTCCCGAGTTATGTTTGTTGGTTTATAATTTTAACCCCCATGAACTAGTAGATGGACGAAATATTCAATCCCCTTCTATCCGGTACAACCCCCTCGCCCCCAAAGTTCAATGTTAATGCAACCTGAAGTGCGTTAGCCCCAATGGACGAAAAAAATCAAACCCCTAACATAACTTTTGGTAATACACGCGCGCTGAAACATTGAGATTTTGGGCTGTGGGGGTTCAACATAGTGCGTGTTGCAGGGATTGAATATTTTATCCATCTACTGTAGTTCGCTACACGCACACATATTATATATATAATATGGATCTTCAACCCGCCCGTGAATTTGGAGTGATGTGAAGGCCAACTTAACTAATCCCATCCCCCTAATCTCCCGGTGGTTTCATCCCATACATCCACCATGGTTTCGCCCAGCTCGAGCGTCACCTGGGCTTCCTCCGCCAGAAACGTCGCGGGTGGCGGATCTTGGAGGCTTTCTCCAGCAAACCCTGCTATGCTCGGGATGAATTTCGACCACTTTTCGAGCTATGATTTATGGTGATCTATTTTGAACCATTATGAACTTTATAATACTTTAATATACTTTATATCTAGTGTTATTGATATTGGCTACTCCAATTTGTGGCGAGTTTCATGGCGAAGATGATATATGATTTTCGAAACATTTCGAAACCGTGGGAATGTGGGGTTCCAAATTTCGAGATAACCCCAGATGACCCCAAAGAACGAACCTGGGCTGGGAACAGCTCATGAAGTTGACAAGAACTCACCATGAACCACTGTGAAGTTGATCAAAATCATCATACGTATCCAAAAAATCACCACAAATCGCCATAAATCATCATAAATCACCATTAATCTCCATCAATCATCAAATATCACTATAGGTATCTATAGGGTATACATGGAAAATTTGGGATTTTCCCCCACCTCCCCATCTATCCGATCTATCCTTGCCTCCACTCGTTCGGGGCCTATGGAGTAGACCCTGTCCAGTGCAGTACCTCGGTGACAAAATTTCCCACGCTGCGGACCATTCGTTGCCCTGGGAATTTGACGACACGCGATGGAAGCCGTGTCCCATTTATAGATGATTTATACTGTGGTTGGGAGAAATCCTGCACCAGTTGATAGGTGGTGTATCCCATTATTCATAGGGTCTCAACCATCCAAGGTGGTGCAGGATTTCTTCCATCCACCGTATTGATGGTTGGATGATTAAAATGATTTCTATTAATGATTTGAGTATAGATGATTGTCCCAATTTTAATGATTATGATATATTACAATGATTTGACTTGTAATGATTTTGGTATTATTGTATGATCAACATGATTTCTGGTTGGTGGTTGCAACCCCTCTGAAAAAATATTACAGTTGGGATGATGATTTCCAACATATGGAAAAATAAACAATGTTTTCCAAAGCACCAACCAGATTTGTATTGATGATTTAAGATGATGATTGTTCCTCTGCCCGATGATTTTAATATTGGTGATTTGATGTACCATTGCACTGCGTTAAAATGGCGTTGAATTCCCAGTGAGGGTCTATGCATCCCAACGGGGGGAAAACGGGCTGATGTTTTTTAGGGATATCTGGGATATTCTATGATATTCTCTCTTCAAACAAACTCAAACCAAATGGGAAAAAAACCAAGGACCAACGATCCACCCTTTCTTTCACGTTGGCTTCAGTCAACGGGTTCGATGTTTGGGGATCCTGGCGTGTGTCACGCACTTGCTTCATCAAACTTTTTTGTGTTTTGTCCTTGCCCAACAGATCCTGGCAGGATGCTTCCATGGACCCATGGAGGTGTGAAAAACCCGCATGGTTCGGCCATGATCCATTGCTACCAATGATGCTTGGAACATTTATATATGTAACAGTGTAACACATTTTTTTGTCAATAAATGGTGGGTATACCACTGTTTATCAATCTCCAGTCCCGCATCTGCCAATTCAGGTAGATAATGGTGGGTATACCACCACTTGTCCCTGATATTTCTTATTCCCATTTACACCAACTCCTGGGTAGATGACGATAATATACCCATATACGCCAAGTTATCCTAGCTTGGACCCACATACCACCATTTCTCCAATTTTTAAATCTATGTATATAGACCATTGTATACCAACATATTGGTAGATAACCAATATGTAGCTGGTCAAATCTACGTCTTTATCAATTAGATCATCAAAATCCTCCAATTTTTACGCCTGAACTCTCCAGTAAATTGACATAGACCCTAAGCATATAGCCGATATTGGACGGAAAAGTATAATCTTCCAACACCCAACTCATGTAAAGTGGAAAACCTACCATGTGTAGATCATTTTCCTAAAGCCAGGGGCTTTCCACCTCTTTTTGTATGTTTACGCTAGTCTAAATCTCCGTTTTATCAGAAACTCCATTTTATTGTTGAAGTTTCACCTTTTCGTAATCAGGTCAAATCATTCCAATCCCTCAATTTTCACCACTTTCCCTCCAGCAGTTTAACATAGCTATGGAAAATTGTCTATGTCTGGATGATGTACCTGTATTTACCTATTAAAAAATTGTGATTTTCCATAGCTATGTTAGACAAGCACAGGGTATAAATCCTCATTTTATCCGGAAAATCCTCCCCACTCTGCGCCAACTGTCCTCCTTCAATAGCGCGATGTGACCAATGCGCATGGGCTGATAGCGACCCATGTAGTCCTCCACACGGTTCCCTGCCTGCGAAAGGGACAGGTTGAGCGACTCCGTTTAAAAGAGGAGTCAATTGGGATCATTACCCTGTGGTTATTTAACATAGATATGGAAAATGGTCCATTTGCAAATGATTTATGATGATGTAACAATGATGTACCTGTGAAACATGATCAGGCACAGTGATTTTTCATAGCTACGTGAAATAAACAAAGGGTACATAATATATATATATGTGTGAATTTAACGACATAAAATGAATGAATCCAGTGATTGTGTGGGTAATCATCCGAATTTACGGTACCAATTTGAGTGAATGGCGTCTAATAAGAGGTGGATATTAAGATAACAGGATTTCTCAAGTCCAATAACTATACTGGACCACCAACCGGGCTTGAGAGATGTAGGTCTGTTTGAACATGAATACTTCATTCTACCTACTCGTTGATCATGTTCCTTGTTTAAGGGCCATACATGTCAAATGGGATATATATATATATATATATATATCTATATCTATATCTCTATCTATATATATATTATCATATTATATATATATATATTAGATGATACATATATATATATATACATGGATAAACCACATTTTCAGACACACCCAAAACTAATCCACCATTTTTCCCTGTTTGGGGTGGCTTGGCCCCCAGTATCAACGCACCACTTCTGGCGGCTGAAACTTGTTACCGGCCCTGCCTGATACAAGCTGGCCATTAGCCCACCATCGGCATAGGAGCCAATCACATCCGCACCATCACCGAGGACCTCGGTCAGTTCATAAAGTAGCTATGATAATCTAGGATGAATGGCATTATATATATATGATATATATGCATATCTATAATTAGATGTTATATTTCCCCCTTAAGTATATTATCATAAACCAACTTCTCACTGGAGATTTTTCCTTCAGCAAGATGATCCAAGGCTCAGGCATCCAAAACATCATCATGAACCAACATCTTTGGATCATATATGATCATAAATGATCATATAGCATAATATGATTGATGTAATAACATATAATAACATGTAATATACTATAATGTAATATACTATAATATAATATACAACAATATCATATATACATAGTAAATACATACCGTAAGATATAGATCATCCTATGGGTTTGTTTGAAAATAGGGCGCTAATTTCCCCATATGTTCAGGTACCAAAACCAAACACAATAGCGCTGCTCACATATCTCATAACAGCATCTCCCCATACAAATCTCCCATGAAATACGTATGAAATCACCATTTCTTTAGTTCAATTTCCATGTTTGTTGCTTACTAACATGTGGTAACATCTCTTAGTACTTAGTAGCTCCTTGGCTCCACATTTAATAGGGAACAATACATAGCCACAGCTCCTAACAGCTCCTTCCTAACCTCTAATGTGGCTAAAACAATGCCATAAACCATCCCCCAGTCATCACCACCTTTATAGGTGGTATGGTTACCATTCCCAAAAATGCGTGGTTTATGACTTGTTTTACCCACATTAGATAGTCATATGGTACTTGTTGCCTGGCAATTCATCGCCCAGCCACTCCTGGCAGTTGAAATCGTCCCGCCGTCTGCGCCACGTTGGAGCGCCAAGACGTAGGGAGCTGATTCAGCCTGGTGGGGCGAGAACTTTTCACTGCCGCCAAGGCCGGGAGAAGTCATGGAATCAAACGGGGGATGACCTACTTCTGGTAATTTGTCAGATAATATAGCTATTGAAGCCATGGCCCATGTATAGGTAAATATAGATGACCTGATGACCTATTAAACATGTGAACATATTTACTTTCAATCACTGTGTTAAAATCAACACAGGATTTGCGTAACCAGTCTCAACAAAACTAAAACATCTTCCCTGTATATAGATTCTCTAACTTGCGGATGTTCCATTGGAAAGTTAAACAAACCCAGGGGGCTTGATCAGCAATCAAACCCGATAACACGAGCTATTAAAGTGGAGACTTGGATGTGAAAACAGCGAAACGATGAATTTAAGCATGGCACTTTGCTGGTTAATCAGCAACAATTAATAACAATTAGGGTATAATAGAAGAGATTAAAAGATCCGACATGTCTGATTCAACCGCAAAAAATGAGGATTTCACCATCAAAAACAGGAGGCTTCAACAGAAAATAGGGGAGACTTGACCACCAAAGCCGTGACAATCGCATCCTATGGCCGCCTATGGCCCCAAAGATCTGACTTCACGGGGTTAAGCCACGGTTTCTACCAGGATTTCATTGGAGATGATCAAAGAAGCCACGACAAAAGTGGAGGTTTAATGGGTTTCATAGAGGACCATATATATTATATGACTATATATTAATAAGCAAGGAAAAAATGGATCGAGGTTTAATGGGGTTTGGTAAGGATTTGAAGCCCTGAGTTTGGTAGTCAGAAACTATTCAATTCTTATATTTTTTTGGTCCCACAGTTCAACGGCCCAAACGGACTTGACACTCCAACTAAGGGATGAGTGAGAAATCTGAAATGAACGACCAACCCATCAAAACATCACATACACTAAAATGAATTCCAAACAAATTCACGTACCCTCTGGTAAACTAACATAACTATGGGAAATGACAATTTTTAATGGGTAAATCCACTATAAATGACCATTTTCAATAGCTATGTCAGTCATTACCAGAGGGTAGCAATTGAAAAGGGGAATACTGAACACGGCTAGTCTTCCAGTACCCTTCACCAAATTCATGACGGTCCTGCAGGCCCAAGGAGTGCAAAGTGATGGGTACAGAGTTTCCAGCTGGTGCTTTCAACATTACCCTCTGGTTATGTCAAAATAGCTATTGAAAATTGCCATTTATAGTGGATTTTCCCATGAAAAATGGCGATTTTCCATAGTTATGTTTACCAGAGGGTATCCCAAATATGGTTGAAATGGCCAACGTCCACGAACCAACTTTAGCGAAGAATTTGTCACGGCCTTCGCCTCTGGACCATGCTCCCCAAAGTGGGAAACATTTTCCACGAGTGAAACGAAACGTCTGGCAGCGTTTCGAAAACAACACCAAAACTGGGAAAACAAAACATTTAAACCACACATGGAAAAACCACATTGATTAAACCAGAAATGGATAGTAATGATGTAACAAGGTGTAATTTAATTATGTGTAAGTTCAACTACACCTATCTACTATATGACCAAAAATATGTTTAACTGTGAGTTAAAATGGTTCATGACAAAACCCCATCTCACTGGTTATAGTTTATACCATGTTTATCCATCATAATTCCTAGTTATTCTAGTTATGTTTACCAACTTAGCTAACAGTTATCATTAACCATAGATATTCGCTGCTTTCGCTGGTTTCCCCTGCCCTCATGTGAGTATTTTCTCGGCAACTGGATGGACCTTTGAAACGGAAAAACTGTTATCATAACAGCTATTACCAAATCATCTGGGCCAATTATGGCTTTTCACTAACAAAAAAAAACATGGGCCTAAATCTGGGAGAATTCCCCCTCCTATCACCATTCCTGCAGGTAACCGGCCACAATTCTTGCCGCACCTCACCCTGAGTGCGTGGATGCCCAAGTGTATGCGGCACAGCTCCTGGGGTTTCCATTTTCCAATGGGAAAAACCATTGGAAAACCATCAGAAAACCATCGGATCAAGGGACATCATGGAATCAAAATCTTGGGATCTTTGACATAAATCTGTCAGCATCGGTGATGACGCCCCGGCCGATTCAACCATCCGTTGACGCATCTTTGACTCTGTATCACTTATAACATGGATATGAGGCAAAATCTATTAAATTGTACCCATTCAACCTATTCAAATCCATTCGTCTAAGTGCATGTGTTTGTCTCATATGCAACTGGGTGAACGAATATGAGTGTGTCTGAAAATGGAATACCCCAAAGAATGGATCAATTAGTGGATTTTTAGGGTAACACTATTTCAACATATAAATTGGATATGGGTCAAAATTATGAGTGGCCCTAAGGGTAATTACATAAATTACATGTAATATCATGTAATTACGCCACATTTGAGACCCATACCCATACCCATTGAAATTCACTATGGCCTTATTCCCCCGGAACATTTGCGGACACTCCGGTGCAGATCCTGAAGAAAGATCATGAAATACCAACCCGTGCAGCAACGGCTCCTGCAATGTGTGAAAGAGGTGCTGCTGCAGCTGCCCAAGTTCCAGGCCCTTCTTTTGGGTCTCACCTTTCCTGTCGGACAGATCCGACAACAAAAACTGGCTACTTATTATTTACCGTTTGGCGAAGGGATTGCTGCACATCGAGGCTTTTTAAAGGGGGAACAGTTTAGAACGCACATTTGGTATTTGGGTGATGATCAAAAGACTACACAAACTGAGAAAACATGAGAAAACATGAGAAAACCATCTCGAGTTAAGGTGTAATTTATGATGTTTAACCACCCCCCCGTGTGTCTTTTTCGAACCCAGCAATATGGATCCATATGGCACGACCTGCAGCATGGCCATGCCAACACCTCCTGGAATTGCAATAGCTGTAGCCTTATTTGGCACGGTTGAATCATTTTGGCCAACTCATCCTAGTGTTCATTGGCAATATCCTTGTATGCTTATTCGCTAAACTCTTTGCAGGAAATGTGTCGGTCAAACTCGCCATATGCGGTAATATCCCATTGGTTTGTTGATTCGACTTCCATTTTTAGTAAACATCGCCACCAAAATTTTAAGGTACCTCAATAGCTTACAGTAAACTCTGGCAGTTTAACGTGTAGCTATCGAAGCCATGGCCCACTTATAATTTAGCTTGCCGATTTAGATACCTGTTAGAAATGGCAAATTCGATTACCATAGGGTACCCTCTGGTTATCATGGCAAGCTGGAGAATCCACCATTTAGTGGGATTTTCATGGATTTTCCCATCAAAATCTTGATTTAGTGGTGTTTCCCATATATTTTCTTAGATTTTCCTATGATTCCATAGAACACCCCAATTTTTCCACCATTTTTTCGCGCTTCCCGGCCTGGCCACTTTTGTCCCTTTCGTCTTGGGCTTCGCCTTTGGCCTCCTCGGCGAAGGCGTCGGCTTCGCCGCCGCCAGGAGCACCCACAGCTGGGGGAGAGGCGGCACACGCATACGGAGCAGAGACACCTGGCAGGTGGTTGGCCTGGGGAAAATGGTCGACCTTTAGTTCAATGGATTGGTTTAAGAGGGAAAATCTTAACCGGAAACCCAGTGGGAAAATGATCTACAAATCGTGGCTTTTACACATCTATATGCTGATTTGTATATGTTTCAATGGATTGGTTGAAGGGAAAATCTTAACCGGAAACCATGGTGATTTTCCCATGAAGATCATGCCGCTTAAACCGGTTATTTTTGTCTCTTAAACCAATCCATTGACTAGTGGGGATACCATCTGGTTGTTGCATGGCTATGGAAAATCACAATGTTTTAGAGGTAAATTATCTGTAAATGGCAATTTCCCATAGCTACAGTATATCTTAAATTACTAGAGAGTAAGGCTATGATCCATTCATCGAACGAGTTCGATATATCCACTACCCCAAGCCTAGATATAAACTAAGTTGACCAGGGGGGCCTACGATTAAGGAATATGTCAGGGTTTATTATGTAATTGAGCGAACTTATTAAAAAATGTTCATCCCAACAAATATTTTGTGGCATAGTACCTCCATTTTTTGGTACCTGATTGCCATGAATCACCCCTACCAGCCATGGTTAGGGCTAGAACTAATTAGTGGCTACCTTGGACCTTTTTAAATCTCCTCGGGTGACTTTGCTTTTCAATGTCTTGGGTAGTTCAAGGGTTGCAATAAACACGCCATATAGCTTTTGAGATGCGGGGTGAGCGGCGTGTTGTCTGTGCTGCATGACTCCGCTCGCTTAGTTTTTGGATAGCTAGGAAAATTAAGTAGCCACAGCAATTGAGACATTTCATGAGATTTCGACATAAAACAAAACGCTCAGCGAGTGACCAGCTGTGATTTTTTGCACTGAATAAAATGGGGTAATGGCAGAGCTCTAAGGGGCGCTTCGCGCCGTGCCAAAGGCTGGCACATCACCCATGCCATGGCAGGAAGGATCGAAATGGCAGGGACCTTTGGTGTGTCCCTTTGGGATCACACAGGACCTCACTGGAACCCTACGGCGTCTACGGCTCTGAAAAGACAGGTTCTGACGAATCTTGCTATTTCATGCGATGGAAAGCAAGAGCATAGAAAATGATGTTGGCCTGTTCTATGAAGTAGCATCTACAACTAGCAATACAAGTAATGATGTAATGCAAGCAAGTAGCAAGTAGCAATGAACAAAACTCATACAGTATCATACAGTAACAAGCGGTCATGGAGCGGTATTTGATGAGGGATGGGATTGTCTGACAGGAATGAATCCTGTCTCCACTGCATCTGAAGGTATAACATGGCATAACGGTGTAAGTTATAAGTATAACTCAATCAATTTCACGAGCGAAATCCATCGAACTGCCAGCAATGGCCAACTCTGAGCTATTACCCATGACTAGTCATGACTAGTCTTCATCGCCATCGTCATCACAATCGTCGTCCTGCAGAGTCTTGACCCGCGACAAGCGGTCTGGCCATAGGAAAATATGAGGCAATCCAACAGGGTAATGGAAAGTCAATGAAAATGCCAGGCAATAGCAGGGAAATCAAATGACAAATGGGTGATGTTCCATTGCTATGCTGGAGGGTAGATTGGACAAAATCCAATCCCATATCACCAGTCTAGTACGTGGTGACAATTCCATTGAAGAAATGGATATGTACCCTCTGGCAATTTAGCATAGCGAAAATCCATGAACATCAAGACGTTTTCATGGGTAAATCATCGATCAATGGGCTATTTTCCATAGCATTTTCCATAGCAAACTGTTAAAATCTGGTTGAATTCCCAAAAAGGAATCCAGGTGTTGCCGCTTCGATCAACGCCTGAGCCCCGATCGCCGTGGACAAACTAACGCAATCCAGACCTGGTCAAACCTGAACACTTCATTGTCGTAAAGGGATATGAAACCTAAAGCGATATGAAGCCATATACTTTCCATATATTTTCCCATGATTTCCCCCATTGAACCATATTAAATCATATTAAACCCACGATTTATCACTGGATTTTCACGTTAAGGGCCTCCAAAACAGTCCAAACCGGGCGGAAATTCCATGGGGTTAGCAAAGGAACTCCAACATGTAATGGCTGCGAAAATCAGTTTCCTGGTAGACTTTTCTTTTGGGGTAGTCCCCGTTTCCAGACAAACCCACGTATGTGTAACATATAATTATATATATATATAAATATACATCTCTCTCTCTCTCTCTCATTTCTTCAAAGTGCACATGATATAACGTTTTTTTCTTCTCTCTCTCTCTCTCTAATATATCCCCATGTATTGCAAATCAATCATCAGTATTGAATTGAACTACCCCATCGAAGGTCGACCCAGTCCTCATCTTCATCCTCATCCTCATCCGGCTCATCCGGCTCCTCGTCCTCCTCCGGCTCCTCCGGCTCCTCTGGCTCCTCATCCTCCTTGTCCTCCTCATCCTCCTCGTCCTCCTCCGGCTCGCCGCCTGACACCTCGTCTTCATCCTGTCCCAGTCTGGGTTAATTTTAAATGGCGGGCACAAGGGGGAAATCAGCCTTTGATGCTACAATAATAATCAGTGCAGCGCCAAAAACATCCAAAAACCATGGGAAATTCACCATCCCATGGGCCCGGCCGGGCTGCAAAATCAAGGGCCATGGCGGCCATCGTAGCGTTGCATGCTGCATCATGTAGCACCATATCTACCCTTTGGTAAACTAACATAGCTATTGAACATGGCCATTTAGTTCGTTGATTTACCCATTAAAACATGTGATTGTCCATAGTTATGTTAGTTTACCAGAGGGCAATTCAGAAGATTCAAGAGTCTTTGCTGTAGTTTGGAGCGCCAGGAATACCTCAGTGCGAGCTTCTACCACTCTATTTGCATGATATGCCCGAACATAAAGACAACATCTAGTGAACCTGGCACAACAAACTTGAAATTGAAAGTGCAAATGCCGGCTTCTCTCCTCATTCTCCTCCGCTTCATCATCCTGATTCTCCTCCGCCTCTTCCTCGCTTTTGTGCTCCCCGCTCTCTTCGCCGTCTTGGCTCTTCTCTGCACTCTCCTCTTCCTCCCCTTCACTCTTGTGCTCCTTACTGTCATCCTCCCCTTCCTTGTCAGCCTCATCCTCAATTTTTTCACTTTCATCCACGTCTTCTTCCACTTCCTCAGGTTGCTCAAGCGACCTCTCTTGCCAAGTGGACCTCGGATGCATCAGGGCGGCGGAAGGATCGTAATGTACCTACACCGACTGCGATCGATTCTGATGAATTCATTATGATGCAAAGGATGAAAAAGGATGGAAACATGGTGGGCTTAGGCAACACAGAGGAGATATTCCGTGATACAGATGAATATATGGGATATACTATGATATACTGTACCCGGACCATTATGGAGCATCCAAGAGCATCCTAGACCAATGATCAGAGAAGATTATAAGACAAAACGACCAGCAATCATGCCCCAAGTCCAAGCTGTATCCCATCAACCAGCACCTTTGCTCCGCCAAAGCAACCCCCAATCCTCTATGATTCGAGTTGCTGGTCGTACGGGTTGCCCTCATTGTGGAAGTGTTCGTGTACTTCAGTGACCTCCGTGACGTTCGTTACTTTGGTCACCTCGGTGACATTCGTCTGATTCACCTCGGTGACATTCGCAGCCCGATAGCTTCCCAGACTGTTTGCCTCGGAGCTGCAGCGCCGAAGTGGGACCTCTGGGATAATTAGAAATGACCAGTGGGCACATCAGCCTGCATGTTCCTGGACAAAGCGGAATGCGGCTCACCCTGCAAGTCAGATAATGTGGTAAACCCTAAACCCTAAACTTACCATTTGGGGATGATTTTGACCACCTGTTTATTGAGGATGGTTTACTAGCGTGTTTACCACGTAAACTGTTCTTGGTTGCCCCTAGCCACGAAGAAACCTAGATCTCAACTTTAGAAGAAACTTTTTGAACCAACCACCCTGAAACAAACATGCACCATCCTTGTCACAGCTCAAACGTCCCTCACTTGCATGAAATACATTAAAGATATATAGGTCAATGTAGGACACACCAACATGAACAAACCAAGTACCAAACCGGGGTTGCGATTGGGGGATAAGGACTGCTACCCTTTGCTGACGGCCATGGAATGATCGTGCATGTCCCACTTGCAAGGGATTTCATTGCCATCTTTGACCGGAAATGTGGGACCCACTAATGCCAACGATCCCCAGTTATCAACATTGGCATGTGACATATGGAATTAAGAAGCGATTGCACATGGCATTGCCAAGTAATCCAGGATAATAATCCCAATTTCCAACCCAGTGCAAACATCCATCAAATTGGTGCGCTATTCAGAACATTCCAAAAAGTAATCCCTTAAAGGTGTGTCAAAATGGGATCACAAAATTGGTTCGGAGAAATGATGATGAAAACATATGAAAACCACTGGATTTATGGAACCAGACCCATTTTTTCAGACAAACCCAGGTAGCCCAAGTGTGCTCACAGTGTGTGATAATTTAGTGGTACTGTGATTCACAACGTATGGGGGGTTCTTGAAATGGGGGGTTCTTGAAATGGGGGATCCCAAGGGATCCCCAAGTCACCATCGGTTTCAAACGGTTTCAATAGCAAGTCATGGTCTAATGGGTCTAATAACTTGGATGACTTGGATGATTTGGGGGTATCCCCATGACTTAGGAAACCCTTATACCACCAACTTTGTTTAAGGAAGGTGGAACCTCCGTGCACCTCCCCATGCCTATGCCCAGGTACTGAGGGCTGGAAGGCCCCTAGACCGCCACTCATGACGCTGGCATAGGGCACGCCGCCATCAACTGGCCAGAAACCATGGGGTTTTAACAATGTTTTTCTTCGAAATAAGGACTTCCTGGGGGAAACAAAACACATCATCCAATTCTGGGGAGTCATGACTTCTGGGATTCTGATGGGATTCTAATGTTCAATTTGCAAGGATGAGGAATAAAGTCGTGGGTAAGAATGAGTTTACCAAAATCTGCAATGATGACAGGTCAACCACAAATTTGGGAACTACATAAGGCCCCTTAAGTGTCTTTCGGAAAATAATGAACTTATATAAACAACATGTTTCTGGTTTTGGTCCTTGGGTGAGGATTTTGCCTCAACCCCTGCGTAAGCCATCTTGGGAACCATCAGCACATCGTCATCGCAACTTGGCTTCACACTGAATTGTTGTCCAATTTTTTCGGTTGCCACCTTGCCTTTTTCTGGGGGGAAATTGAGACTCTAATTAACTCCAATTAATTCTAATTAACTCTAATTGATCATCTTTAATCAAAGCACACCCTATAGAAATATCCACACAATGCAGCAAAGTGCTTAAACAAATGTTGATTTTCCAATTGTCATGCTTGATTCCCATCCGATGACCCAATGCGAAAATGCACATCTCTGGTGAGTCACCGTGCTGCAACACTTCCAACGTGGGCACCTCGCGCGCTCTGCAACATCTGCTGCCCACTGCCGCCCGACATGGAAGACATGAAGCTGGCCAGCAAGGCGCCGGTGCCTGCGCGCTTGTCAGACTTTTTTTTTGGATTCGGTGCAAGAGAAGAAGAAACATAATGATAGTGATCATGTATGCTTGATCATACTTCAGAAACTTGAATGACTTTTCTTTGGCAAAGCCCATGTTTTTCACAATCCCAGTCACATCCCACCAAGACGAATCAACCAGAAGACCAGCGACCCCCGTGGCCTGCAAGTGCCGCTGCCCCACCCAGTGCCGCAGCGCCACCGCCCATGCCCCCGAGGCCAGCGCCGCCGCCGCCGAAGCCGAAGGCTTTGGCGGCGTCGTGGCCGCCGTGGCCGCTGTGGGCGCTGTGGGCGCTGTGGGCGCCGGGCGCCAATGGCAGGGAGATGGTGGTCATGGAGAAAGGTTGACTCGGCAGCGCTTGGCACGGGCTTTGGGTGCACCCGGGGGTTGAAGAACTGGGGAAGATCCGGAAATCTCGGATGGAATTGGAAGACCAAGTCATCAACCATCAGTTCCCGATGGCTTTTCCACAGGGATGGTGGGTGAAAAAAATGTTGTCAACAACTTCGCTGGCTTGGATACTTCGAAAAGGGAGGCAATGGTTTCAGATGACCTTCAGTTTGGACCCGTATCAGCATTATAGCAAGACTCTTCAGCAAGACTCCTAAAGATTCTTTTGACGTAATCCATATACTAATTATTACATTTGATGTTGAATGATGTTTCTGTCTTCCTTGGGGCCGCCTTGGGCCGGGTTGATTTGCCTCCCAAATCAACCTGAAATATGCCCTAAAATATGCCCTTCGATGGCAGTGGTTTGATTTTGGGCAGCTAGTAATTCCCATAGTTGTCTTAACAGTCCCCATAAAGCCAGCTAGTATTGCCCCATGTAATCATCAACCACCACGTGTTTTGGGGTAACCAACCACCAGTTTTAAGTTTGTTCCAACTTGACTATTCTTCAAAATCCACTCTCAAATCCATTATATGTTCTTCTATCTATATATATATTATATAAATAATGATATTATATTTATAATTATATATATGTATATATAATTAATTATATATATATATATAATATTATTATTTATATAAATGGCAGTCAGAATTGGGCCGCTAAACATGACCAAAATCATCCAAAATCCGCGATCCTTTCCGGTGGATTCCTGGCTGTTCATGGTCAAATCCCTGTCGATGAATACCCCTAAGGTCATTTCACGCACAAATCTAGTACATTAATCCACCCGGGTTTGGATTTGGGGGTACTCAAGATAATTGAGGACGATTATCTTTCTCTAACGCGACAATGGAATGATGTATTTGGATGTATGCGATTTTCCTTGATTTTCACAACATTAACCCACCACTTGGAAGGGGATTTCCCATTGCATGTTTGACCGGATAATATGGAACCCACAAGAGTTAACTGGTCTTGTAGATTCCTTGCTAAAAATTGACAGCCTTCATTGCTTGTAGTGGGGTAAAATGAAGACCGCACCCATCAAATCCCAAAAACCACATCAACCGATGAAACATCATCATTGTATGGCCAATCTACGATCAAAATATCTCTCATCAAAGAACATGAAAAATATTGAAAAATCCATGCAACTTTGGCCCCACGATCCATGCCATCCCAAGGCCAAGGCGCTTGAGCTCGATGAGCAGTGACGTGGCCAGCTGTGGCACTTGGTCGAAATCTTCTTCCTCCAAGCGGCTACGGATCCTGGAGCGCCCCGACAGGGAAGGGAGCAGAACATCTTCAGATTTTGTTGGGAAGTAATGACATTTTTTTTTGTAAATATTAATTCAAGTCATCAAAATACAAAGTTTATAATATCATATAGATAGTAATATAGTTGTTCTTCCTTACCTTGTGGGGGGATTGCAGGAGAGCAACTGGATAATTAAGCATATCCACTTATATGCCGGATAAACGCAGGAAATGGGACCTGGACTTTGTCACAAGACCTACCCATTAAAACAGCAACCGCCTACAAGTAGAAGGTTTTAGTTTTGGATTGGCTGAGAGATGGATTGGGCTGAATAAATCACAGTTGTCAGTCCTATCAGTGCATTAATAAGAGTAAGCAAACTCCTCATCAAGAGAAGGATGGTGGAGTGATGCTCCCAAATTGGGAGCACTGGCACTGTTGGCACCCCGGTACTCACACGGTATCATGTGTGGTCCGTGGTTTCAACCCCGCGAAAAACATCTCGACACATGAGGCAGTTCGGATCATCATTCCAAATATAGGGGTGAACATCAACATAAAACATATTTGACACCACCAAGTGAACCAAAACCCGCAGAAATCTTAGCTGGTTGGTGGTTTCAACCCCTCTGAAAATATTAGTCAATAGAAAGGATTATCCCATATAGTATGGAACATAAAAAATGTTTGAAACCACCAACCAGAACTCTTAGGGTTTGAAAAATACCCCGAGTTTTTCCGACACTGTCCTCTCCAGCAGGGTCAAATAGCTGAAGCCCTCCCCGGCCTGCACCAAGTGACCAACGGAAATACTTCAGCAATCCTCCAAGCTAGTGGAAACTTTGGATTAATAGATGTTAATAGATGTAAATAGATGCTAATAGAATTTTTAATTAAAACCAATAGATGTTAATAGATGTTAATAGATATTGATCAGATATTGATAGACATTAATTACTGATGTTCCCCCCAAATGGGATTTCATGGAGTACGTTTTGGACAGTGTGGAATCGTGGATTCGATTCGGATAACATATGATAATTGTGATGGATTGATATGGAATATGCATTCCCCCTTTTCTGAATTCCACAGCCAGGAAAGCATGGTTTTCCGTGGGATGATATGGAATATGCATAGTTGGAACGAATCAGATGGGCGTGCAGCTAATGTGAACTGGGGATGCGATGGATTCATGGTCGGGTTATGAAAGGCCATTCTGAACCATCAACACCACCAACCACCAATAAGAAATCCCCATAATCTTCGTTTCTTGAAGACAAATCTTGTCTACGTCTGCGTTCTACTGGACCCCCCCAATTCATTGCCATGTGAGCAGGCTGAAACCAAGTGAGACAAGCCCGCCCAAATGATCGCAACACCAACCACAACCAGCATCCAGCATCCATCACATATTGGCTCCCCTATGTTATAAGTTGGTTTTTAACATTTTCCCAATAAACCCAACAGTTATTGATGTTCTTGTGTTTATGTTTGCCGGCTTAGCTTTAAAAAACTGGGGCCAATCATCACCCACTGCAGGGCCCACAGGGCCCACAGCGCACCTGAAGGGATTCCATGAAGACGGACGTGAGCGCCCCACCGGCCGCTGTGTTGGGGATGGATCTCCGATGCCCCATCTGCAGCGATGAGCGTCGGCCGCTGGGGCCAACTTGGAAGTCCGCCTCAGTGGAAGCCGACCAAACACACCTGGGGCCCTTGATGGGATTTTGATGGGATTTCTCATGTGAAACCAAAACGAATCACGACCAACAATCGGCGGGTGATTTTTGTGTAATTATTTTTCACTTTTTTAAGCTTTTTTAGACCTCACATATTTTCGAGGATTTACTGAGTATGATTATTTGTACATATTACGCGTGCATGTAGGAAAGTTACGGTCATCAAATGCTTTTCCGAAATTGTCAAGGCCATTTCATACTTTCACTCCCAAATTTGCACAACATACATCAATACAGGCCTGAAATCCTAAATGGAGGTATTTCAAAGTGGGGTTCCACCTTAAGCAAGGTGCAGTATCTGTGTCCATGACCCCACGCCTAGGACCTGGTTCCAAGAATCCAGCCATCGGCCATAAACTACCATCATTTTAGTGCTTATTCTCCCTTTATTTCCGATCAAGATCCACATGTTTGTGAAATCCCAATGTTACCGTGAGAATCCGGTCCCCACAGATGCTCCATGATGCTCCATGGATTGTTCCACTCCACGACTCCAGCATGATCCAGCCATCTTTTTTTTGAACTCCCTAACATCAGTATTTTCCCACCATTTTTCATCGGTGAAATCATGTGAAAATCACCATCTCCCCCAGATTTCCCCAGGATTTGGCCTCAGCAGATTCCCCAGCTATTTCCTGGTCCCAAGTCACGTGCACATTCCCCACATCTGCGCTGGTCTGGTCGGAGCGGCAGCCGGTGATCGCTACCACCTCCCCAACCGCCAGGCCGATGTTCTCCTGAAACTTTCAATGGGAAACCATGGTGATCCCACCAAACATGGAAACAAAATCTGTGGATATATGACTGATATATGATAGATCCCCCCAAACAAAAACTCCGCCCATTGTGAAACATGGATGGACACATGTGGATTTAGGTGTTCAATGGATGAATGGGTTTAAGGGCAAACATCAGCAGGAAATCATGGTTTTGGCCCTGTATCTTTCAGACTTTCCTGCCAAAAATCCCATCATCCAACTCTGGGACACAAAGGTGAATCTATGATGAAACTATCATTCGAGTTCTCAAGGGGTCAGGTAGCAAACCGAAGTTCAAAACCAAGCCATCTGACCACATCATTGGCTTTAGATGGCTTTAGGACATTAAAGTTGCCACCAGGTAGCCTCCAGTAAACTAACATAGCTATGGAAAATGAAAACTCACATGGATCATTTAGAGATGATTTACATTGATTTACCGTAAATCTACGAGTGATTTGTCCATCGCTTAAGTTGTTGGTTTCTGCAGCAAATCAGTGGAGGATCATCCCAGACATCGTGGGATCCAGGGGATCCAGGAGATTGCCGCCGCTATGCCGTCCCAGACACATAGCAAAGTACGACCCAAGGATCCCCTAACTTTTTGGAGATAGTATGAGAATATATGAGATAGTCCACCTAAACCTGACATATATCCCCAACTTCTGCCAGTCAAGAGGGGGAATCAGCACCAGTTTTGCCAGTTTAGTCTGTGATTTTACCAATTGTTCCCAACTTTTTCCCAGTTACCCTCTGGGAAATCAACAGTTCGACCATCGCAGTCATCGCGGTTGGAAAATGAGTTTCCACTAAAATCGCTTATTTGCAGGGTCGACCTGTTAAGTTACCAGAGGGTAATCGTCATTTATTTGTTTATTTATATATATAATATAGTAATGATATAGTATTATAGTATGATACAGTGGTAGACGGCTCATTTTGGAACACCAAAACCGGATCATTTCTGAACATGCAAACAAACAAAAACACCCTCTGAACATCCAATACGCACGGAGCTTTTCATTTTCTTCATTGTGCACTCGTGGCCCCTTCAAGTATACTGACGCTCTATCCGAATATTAAACAAAAACCGTTAACCACACAAGTTGCAAACCAGGAGACCAGGAAACCAAATAACCAGGAATAATAAAACCAGGAAATAACCTCAGAAAAAAAGGTCACCCACTAGCAGAATCAGACCACTGAGTCAATCACCCCCCCCCACGTCGGAGTCAGTCACTAGGGGCGAGGGGTGACTGCCATCCAGCGTGCCCAGTGGCCCCTTTTGGTCTTTCCGGTTTACTTATTGTTGGTTTGGGATTTAGGCTTGGCTTAGGGTTTCTTAAGGGTGGCTTTAATAAGGTTAAGTTAGGGTTACGCACAGAGTTTGTGCGAGGGTATGCGAGGATTAGTGTAGGGTTTATTTAGGGTATATTCAGGCTTGATTTTGGTTTTATTTAGGGTTGGTTTTCGGCTAATGTGGGTTTCATCAAGGTTTGTTTCAGCGTTTATTTAGGGTCTACTTGGCGTTGGTCTGGGGTTTATTTAGCCTTGGCTTAGGGTTTCTTAAGGGTTGGTTTAAGGTTTAGTTAGGGTTTGATCAGGGTTTGTGCGAGGGTTGGTTTAGGGTTTATGTAGTCTTGGTTTTGGTTTTATGGATGGTTGGCTTAGGGTTTCTTTATGATTTTATGTTCGGTTTAGGGTTGAATTATGGTTTCGTCAGGGTTTGTTTTGGGGTTTGTTTAGGTTTTGCTTTAACGTTGGTTTGGGGGTTGCTTAGGGTTGATTTAGGGTTTATTCAAGGTCGGTTAGGGTTTATTTAGGGTTAGTTTAGGGTTTGTTTAGGTTTCGTTTAGGATATCTCTAGGCTTGGTTTCGGGTGTATTTCCAGTAGGTTTAGGGTTTCTTTAGGGGTTATTTAGGGTTTTGTCAGGATTTTTTTTGAAAATGACCGAGGGTTTATTTAGGCTTGGTTTAGGGTTAATGTAGGGTTTTGTCAGGGTTTGCGTGAGGATTGGCTTAGGGTTTGCTTAGTGTTGGCTTATGTTGGCTTGGGGGTTCTTTAGGGTTGCGCTAGGGTTTCTGGAGGGGCTCTTTGTTGTTGACTTTCCGTTGTCCCATGTTCCCATGATTTCCTTGATCCTGTTTCCGGCTTTCAGGGGTGACTGACTCTTTGTTGGTGACTTTCTGTTTTCCCCGGGGTTCCTGGATTCTCCTGCCAGGGGTGAACGACTCTTTGTTGTTGACTTTCTGTTTTCCCAGGGTTTCCTGGATTCTCCTTCCAGGGGTGACGGACTTTTTGTTGATGACTTTCTGTATCTTTCTGTTTTCCCCGGGGTTCCTTGATCTCCCCTTGGCTTCCGCTGGGTGACTGACTCTTTGTTGCTGACTTTCTGTCTCCCGTTCATGGTCTCCCTTCATCCTGTGCTAGTGTTCAGCGGTGACTGACTTTGTCCTATTTCCTGACTCGGGCGTTTGGGGCGACTGACTCGGGGGACTGACTCTGTCTTGACCCAAAAATACAGGATGAAACAAAAAGGAAACCAGGAAATCAGGAAACCAGGAAACCGGGAAA
>Ga0126342_10002071_pt1 | contig 30371 bp, 30 predicted proteins | sample Cyp1metagenome_FD_92528 | JGI IMG/M metagenome (GOLD analysis project Ga0126342, IMG submission 92528) | Coral microbial communities from Lord Howe Island, Old Settlement Bay, Australia - Cyphastrea 1 metagenome | ecosystem: Host-associated > Invertebrates > Cnidaria > Coral ...
AACCTGGGCGAACCTCAACGTTCTTACGCTATCAATGCCATCGACCGGGCCCTGACCTTCTGGAAAGCCAAACGAGTACGAAAACCTGTTCCACTTCGGGCACCTTGGCTGTTGGCTACAGACGTCACCTTCGACAACTTCTCACTGCCCACGTCCACCACACCAAGCACTACAACACGACCCTACAGACTCCTTCCACAGGCATTGTCTTCACAAAATTCCCCTCAGTCATGGACAGTTTAAAGGATGCTATCCTACATGCCATGGTGACTGAGGACGTTCTTCCACACTGATGTTGAACTCCCATCAGCAAGGAATCGGTTTTCGGAGCGAACCCTCGCAATGGAGAATCCCTCATCCTCATTTGTGGATGATTCCCCTGTTGTTATTGAAGGCCTTGCAATGTCGCAAAACGCAAAAGACTTTCACACGTTGCAACAAGTTTTCTTTATTGACGCGCAGGTATTGCTTGTACCACTAAGCAGAATGAAAACATTGACAAACCCTCAAACATTTTTCTCAAGGGAAAGGGCAACGATAGGAAATTCCAAAATCAAATGGTGCCTTAGCCTGACGAGGATTAAGTCTTGTTCCCTCAGGGATCATTAGCAGTTCGAAAAAGAACACACTGCACCTATGTCAGATGTTTATATGAAGGGAAGACTTAGAAAACTTGTGCAATGTCAGAGTCATCCAGTTTTGGATCCTTTCGGTTCTTCGCTTTTGAGCCTTTCGTATCTCGATCTCTCAGGCATCCCTCCGTCGTGGAACACCGTGTGTTTCCACCAAAATTATTTCTACATCGCTGATGGTGGTCTAACTCGCTGGAAGCCACATGAGAGTCGCGGCCGCGGGTTGATCGCAAACTGCGTGCACGGAATTACCATCTCTCCACAGGGACAAATCTATTTGGTTGACAAATACAATGGCGAATTGCGAGTGTATGATCTCAACACACCTGAACTAGCTCCACCACGATTTGTGGCCAAAATTGATGATGGTTTCTGGGTGACGAGCATTTTGTGATTTCATATGATTTCATACCGTAGATGCCGTAGATATGATGTCCCAAGACTTGATGATCCCAATTGACTTGTTCCATTGCCACTGTGAGGTATTGATTTGTTCCATTGCTCCTGTTCTCCTAGCGGTGTTCTCTACACATCGGGAACCACTGACTACGAAACCGGTCAGGTGAAGCGCTTGGAGGGATCCAATCTGGTGCCTCTTTCTGTGGATCTTCCATCTGATTTCGTTCCTCACTTCATTTTTGCCGCCCGTGACGAAGTTCTCTACATCGCTGGCATTGACGACTGCCTTGATGTCTCCGAACTATGGGTCTTCCTGCGGGTGGATCCAGGGCAGAGCGAGCCAGTGGAACTGGGCCGGATGGAGACGGAGGTTGTGTCAGGGTTGCCACTTCGCTGCAGTTGGACCAGTTGGACCAGTTGGACCAGTTGGACCAGGACTTTAGGCGCAGAAGCATGCGGTTTCACTGACATTTTTTTTTTTAAGAACCCTACAACCCTACAAAGACTTTGCTCAGTAAAGTCTGCTCGAACTGAGTTTGATTCAGGTTGAGATGATTTCGCCAGCTGCATAAGATTTACCCAGGTGATTTTGCCTGTTGTAAGCCCCCCGCCAAATGCCTTTGAACAGCAGATGGGATAAGGCTTCACGAACCTAGGTTTGTGACAGACAGTGGCCAAATCTATGTGGCTGATGGCAAAGCATGTCAGATCGTGGTGTTCAATCCTGGCGACACGAGACCAGTGAAAGTGGTCGGAACTCATGAACCACCCGTGGACCTCTTGGTGCAGAATGAATGTTTGTATGTGCTTCTGATCTCAGGCAGGGTCTACGAGTATGCCTTCCCTCCAGCGCTTGAATTTGAATGACTTTGATTTGTTGCTCCCGGTGAAATCTGCTGTGGAAAAAGTTTCGAGTTCAGCCAAGAGCCCCACTTGGTTCATGCGTACCTGACTCATGTGGCTTGCTCCAGGTTTGTATCATGGTATGATTCATATTGGAAATGATGGAAATGCGTTATAAAACGCTCACATTGACCAATACTTCCTCTTCAAAACAAACCAGATTTCGACCATTATGACATAATGTGACATAATTATAAAATAATTGGTGAAACATGGTGAAACCTTTGTTGACAGGGCACATAGGGCACGGCCACATTGTTGGGAGCCTCGCCTTGCCCAGATCATGGGAGCCTGCTTTGCTCTCCCAGGAGTGGGCGATCTGTTCGTGAGAACACGGGCAGATAGGTCCAATATTAGGTACTTCACTTGCTTGACCCAGGAAACCATTTGGAGTCAACGATCGTAGTGAACATATATGATATATATTGGTCGTCTGCAAATAAGGCTGGTTATGGTTGGTTTTTCACACGAGCGACCGAGAGGATATTGCTATGCGGATGCTTATCCTCAAAAAGCAAGGCTGCGGGGCACAGATGGAGTGGTGCTCCAGAATGGTCAATTGAGACCTTTCAGCACACAAGTTCAAAAGCCTTTGAAACACACCACGACATTCACAAACCGTTTTTCTTTTGCAGCGATGCAAGTTCATCAATTCTTTAATGCAATAATCAAAATCCACTCAAATTATCTTAAATCTAGAGAACGGGTCAATGCGGGAACCACAATCGAAATGGGCAACTGGGCGATGATTTTGTATTTTCAAATCTCTGTGCTAGAAACCTAGTTGTACATGTTACATCATGTTACGATGTCACAGATCATCACACAGTTTTCACACAGTTTTGTCCATTTTGATCGGGTCATTTAAGTCATAAATGGATCTCGCTAGGTGCTACATGGGTGCTCGCGCTCCCAAGGTGCGCGCATGGCAAATTGTCTCCTCCAAGATATCCAAATTTGGTTTGGTTGTGATCAGTTGTGATATGTTGTGATCCAATAAGTTAGAGAAATTTGTCCCGTTGGCATCCGTTAGCAGGAAGACGTGTTTAACTTTTTAACTGTTTGTTTCGGGATTTTCGGGTTTACCCCCCATCAGCCCATGATGTTTTGCCACCAGCATTGAGAGCAGGAAAATCCTGTAACAACGTGTAACTACGACCTGGGAAGGATCACAACCCGAGCCAACAGACAACAGACTCCTTTCATCCACATCTAAGGTGAGATTCCACAATAGCCTGATCTTGAGGCGGGATTGGAATCTGGAGACAATCTCAGGTCACTTTTTGCTGACACTCCCATCGTTATTTCCTAGGCAGTTCTGTTTCACTTAAGTCCCGATCCGAATCACAATTGATACATCTTCATTTCTGTATCCATCTTTCTCTCTACATAATATATATAATATAATCATATATATATAATCATATATATATATAATCATATATATATAATCATATATATATAATCATATATATATAATCATATATATATAATCATATATATATATATAATCATATATATACATATGTATATGTGTATAAACATTTCCATATATATATATAGGTATATGTGTATATGTGTATATGTATACATATGTATATATATATGTATACATATACTGCATATACATATACATATACATATACACATATACATATATACATATATATATATACATATGTATACATGTCTATATCTATATACATACACACATGTATATATATATATATATATATACGGGTGTGTGTGGTCTGATAGCAACCCCCCAAGAGATAGAACAGTTTAAACAACTGGATATAGGGACAACATCATCAAATCCAGGAAACAAGTTTCTATCTACACATGTCACCAGGTTGGGCGCGGCGCCTCCGGTGCCGCTGCCAGAGGCGACCGCGGAGGACGAAACATCACCGTGAAACCGTTCGAATTGGTGATTTAACAATTTAATACCAACATGCTGGTTTAACCTGCGAAAAATGCTGGTTTCAACCTGAAAAATGGCCATTCATTTCATGTGATTTCACCAGCAACATTGGGGTTTTCATAGGATTCAACCATCGATGAGAAGTGTTTTTTTGGGGGGGTTTCACTGTCAAACATATGATAATGGGGAAATCATTGATGATCTTGCAGGGATGATGATGTGGTTTGATTGATACCCTCACGCATAATTTTGTCCGCAAAAACAAATTGCTAAAATCACGCAGATGGTTGATGAGATATTATATGGTTGTACTATATGACACACAATTCTTGTTTGAACCTAGATGTTGTCTTTTTTGATGCATAAACGGCAGTAAAACTGACAATTGTTGATACGTGTGGTGGTACCAAGCCATGTAATTTCAGGGTCAGCCATAATTCTAAGTCATAAGAGGGAGTGTCACCCATCACGAGATTCTCGGACCACACAGGATTTCTGGGAGCCCATGGATTTGGGATGCTGACACAACATGTTAAAACATCAATGGGGAAAAACACGAAATGGGAAATCAACCAGAAAAGTGGGCATGTCAACCAAGTGTGGTCCGACTTTGTTGTAAATGTTCCAGGGAATTCCTTAAGGTTGGTAGTTGTAATGATTGGTGGGAGATCTATGCAGCCAAAAGAACATAGATAATTAAAATCAGGAGATGTTTATCCTTGAATATTCAAACATGTAAGCAAGAGGTTGATGCTACCAAAACCATGGACCAGTGAGAAAAGCAAATGTGGATGAAGAATTTGGAGTATAGAACAATTGGTTCATGCAATCCAAATTGGAATATCTGGGAAGTAGCAACTAACTCCGCACATAAGTAAACATTGACCATGGGCCAGATTTTGCAGTCTTAAGACATTCCCAAGATGCCATGGAATCCAACCATTGCAGGTTAGCCCGTCCACATCATTGGATGTTGGCCTTGTTGACGGCAGGAGTGGGCTGCCTGGGCCAATTCATGCATCTGGGTGCCACTTGTGCTGATGGCCTTTAGCTTCTTTGTGGCCTACAAGCTCTGTTGGGTTGGGATGCCTCAGGGGAAGCTGGACAGCAGGACACATAGGTCTGGATCCATAATATCCCGCGTGGAGGTTTCCTAAAATGGTACCCAAAATCATCCAACATTAGACCATTTCAGTATTGAAACCCATGGTGACTTGGGGATCCCCCATGACTTAAGAACCCCCCCATAATATATAGTAACTATTGAAACCCCAAATATCGTGCTCTACATACTGCCGTGTCCACTGACCTTTTAGGTCATCGAATTCTCCAAGGGCGACCAGTTTGTGTGGTTGCCGCATACCAGACATGGCATCATTTGCTTCTCGGCCGGGCCGCCTAGTAGCCTCCAGTATAGCGTCAGTAGCTGGCTTGACACTCATAAAATGCGTGACTATGAATACAATAAGCGCCTGGTTGTACATGGTTAAACAGATAGATAAATAGATAAATCACACAATAGATTCGATATTACATTATGTATAGAGATAGATAGATTAGATTGGATTCGATTAGACTTAGACTTAGACTAAGACTCAGACTCAGACTCAGACTAAGACTAAGACTAGATCTAGATAGATAGATAGATAGATAGATAGATAGATACATGTGATTTCACGCTGTGCTGGTCCCCGTGTCGTTTTCGTTCTCCGGCCTGGAATTACACACCATCCTCAAGTGGTTTGCGACTGGGTACGAAAGAAGCAATTTCGTCTTGTTAAAATTAGATTCTCACTGCAGAGTGCAATGACCCTGCAATAACCCTGCGACAGGCTAACAGATTTTAATGGGTTGCTTACAGGCGTGGGATTGCATCTTGAAGTCGTGAGTCTACTATCGCCCCTGGACAATCCATAACAAGCGAGGCTCTATGGCAATGGAAAATCCCTTGCAGATGACTTTGCAACCGAATGGTGGGTTCTGGGAAGAGTTTCCAAAACACCATTGATGATCGGTGGTTACAATAGTTATATATATTGGGGAATCCATGGGATGCTCCCTGTTGGTATGGCCCGCTCTGCCCAGGTCTTTTGCCTCCTCTTCTTCTGGATGCTGCAGGCCACCAGATGAAAACTGCCGGGATTTTCATGGAAAAAAACATTGACCGAATGTTCCTCCAAATTACTAGACACACCCTCTTGTTTTTTTTGATGCCCAAATTTGAGATGTACCCAATCCAGCCTATGCCAGGTGGTTCGGTTCTTCTTGGTGCGAACTGACATCAGACAACTCGAAAATCGAATGGATCGGCTTCAAACGTCGTTGTCGGATCCTTTGGATTTGGGATGCCATTGATGCCATCGGCAGTTCTTTGGTGGTTAAAGGGGCCAAGCATGCCGAAACCTGGAGGTCCGGTGCTGTAACAGAAATTTTCAAAAAATTGCCATGGTTCCTGTTGCCATCAAAACAGATCTTGCTACAAAATCCCTTGAATTTAAACATACTCTAACCAATTCTGGAAGCATAGGGTGATCTTTAAAAAACTGCGATCTCAGCTTCGGTCTGAGGCGACACTTTCAGGATCTCACCGATGATTTGGTGGAGGTATCCGATCACCATGTTTCGCTATTTTGCCCAGGAATCCCATGATTTTGGACTCCAGTTTTCTCCTACTGGATGTTTTTGATCGCCATTTATCTGGGGTCATTTGGGACTGAGCTGGAATGATGTCATGGGTTTAGGGTGGAAAGCAGCAATGAACCAATGAACATGGCATGATGGCAATAACCAGATGGGCATGGAACTAATGAAATTGAGGGCCCGAGAACGATTCAGCGCCAACAGAAAGTAGTAGGTGATCCAACCTGTAAACCTAGCAATTTTGGCTGGGGGCGATCGTCCTGTCAATTGCTTGCAGCCATTAGATGCTTGTTAACCGCTTAAGAACCACCTGAAAAAGAGTATGTCACTATAGCAGTCAGATGCTATCCGTGTATTTCCAAAGCAAAATCGAGCCATTTGCGGAAGGCCGAGAAGGCCTACAACCAGAGCTTGATGTTTGCGCCAGGCGCCATTGTCGGGCACCTTGTTTAGTACTGCTCGGTCCGCACATTTGAGGCGTCAAATTTGACACTTCGAGTCCCTAGTGATCTGTGATGTTTCTAGTTTACCAACTACAACAGCATCATTCTTCCATATTCTTCCAATCCTTCAAATATTACTTGGAGTACCAAAAGCCAAGAGAAACATGCGTGGTGACTCATGGTGACCAGTGACCATGCCGGGCCAGACAGTTGTGGTCCTCACAACCCCTTGGCCACGGAATTTGTGAAGCTCTTGGCCGGCGGACTGCAATCGGAGTTCCAACAGGCGCATGCAGCCCCCTTGGTCAAGTGGTGAAGGTCAATCCAAGGAGTTTGATTTTTGGAAATCCCATTCAGAATCCCATTCAGAATCTTCATTTAGTTCAATGATACCATGAAAATCCCATCTATCATATTCTATCATCATTTATAAATCATTTGGTTTGATGATCTTACCATTCAACGCCCCATGGCTGATTTCCCATGGCGAGGTGGACTTGATCCTGGAAATCGTGAGGGAAACCTTGGACGCTTGCAGAGTGGATGTGTTTGTCCAGCGTTTTTCTCAAAAAAATCCTCCGATGTATTTGTCGGTGTCCTCAACCTTGGCGCCAAGGATACCTTGATGGTCCTCCTAGCACGAGGAGCCTGGGCAGAAAACCCTCGGGATATGGACTTTTTATGGGTTTGTGCTTGGGAGTGTAGTGGGTTGGTAAATTTCAATAGGGTAGCCCGGGTATCCCAAATGTGGTGATGTTTATTGTGATATCCTCATTGAAATTGCCATTGATTCCTCTTGGAGATGATCCCCCGTTGACCAACCTTTGCCTTCGGCAGAAGGCATCACTTAAAGGGTTTCGACTCGCAGGTGTCACATACTTCCGCTGTCCTGGCCGTGGATGTTCCATTGAAGTGGCACGTAGTGACACCAAGGCAAAACGAATCTTCATTCATTTGGTTATGCCCTGACCTACTATCCGACGCTCGGATCTGCGATGTGCGGAAATTCCGGAACTCAGTCCTAACATCCTGTGAAGTCATGAGTTTGGTTCTGAAGTTCCGACGTTTGTTTTTAAATGTAGATCCAACATCATCACTCATCATCAACATCACCGTCTGGAACTTCTTACGAGCTCACTAAGCCACTAGCTACCGGAAGGTTGACACGGAATCCCAAGACATCCCAAGACATCCCAAGACTCAATATTCATAAAAACTCAATTGGGAATGCATTATTCCATATATTTCAATATTATTCATAGATATGTCAGGGGTATACGGTATACGTGTTTTTTCAGCCAAGCTTTTGCAGGGAATCAAGCATGGCTTGCTGGAAAATTCCGCATTTTTTTCGATGATTTTCCCATTGAAACCTTCGTCTGCTGGGGGATTTCCCAGCGATCACCGAAGGGTAACTGAAAATGAACCTACATATAGAATGGTTGATTCTTGGTTACTTATCTCCCACATCATCGGATTATATCAGGATACTGATGATTGATCCCATATAATCTGGTTGTTCTTTATCCCTATCATTTCCCATTGTTTCCCATGAAAAATACCAAGTTCAATGATCCCTGTTTTGCTCCCCTGAAACATCCATTTATATCCCAGTTTTTATGTCCAGTAGTCCAAGTGCAAGTTCAGGATCTTTCCGGCAGTGGTAATGCTCCTTGGGATGGCTGCTCTACTGTGTATCTTGTCAAACTTGCCGGGAAAATGCTGGATTTACCCTGGAAATTGGTTGCTTTCAGACATTTTAAAGATATTATCCTCTGCCTCCTGTGAAACTCTGGCCTGATGATTCTGTCAAAACATGATCGAAACATCTATGAATTTGCATGTTTGAGCATGTTCATTTTATTTTTTCACAAGTTATTTGACCCAAAATGACCCAAAGATCGGCAATTTCTTGGGCAGAACGGCTCAGAATCAATGGGATTCTGGCCACACGTTTCTATTGCAGGCTAACTTCTCCTGTCGCACAGGAATTCATTGACTTCAAATTCAAAACGCACACACCAAATAAAGAGATCTCAGTGGTGCCGGATGTTTCTATGGTTTAATCCGTTCCAGTTCCAATGCAGGTTCCTACTGTAGTGTGTCATTTCATCTGTGAGGCATAGCGGGATATGCATGGAACCGGCCAAAGACGCTGGTGAACCCGTGGTTTCAAGGCGACATCACCGCTTCTGGTGATCATTGGAGGGTTGTTTTCGGTACGCCACGTTCCACCAGGGCATAGTCCAAGGTGATGAAAAATGCTTCAAGTTGGAGGATTCAAGCAATGAAGATGATGGTTAGTAGGGGACATCCTCCCCAAATGGCCTCTAAATCCTTTAATATGGTTTGGGAACTATTATCATTTTCCTAGATGACTTGAACCATGGGAAACTCGGAGTTACTCACTTTGCCGCGACCTTTCTTTGGAGATCTAACTGATCTAAGCGATCTAATTGATCTAACCATGCAAGTGTGCAGCCCACAGTTTACATGGAGCATCAAGACCAGATCATACCAGATCCAGTCATGTCTTGTCACATGGCCTGGGACACCAAGTTTCTTCGGAAATGGGTCATTTTGTTTTTTTTTATACCACTTGCAGGTGCACTGAAATTCCTCTCGCCGTGCATTGTGATCTTCGTTTTGTCACTTTGCCAGAAAGTTTTGGGCAATCGGAATTGATGACAAAATGTGCTGAAAACTAACGACAGTTGTCCCGCAAATTTTCAACAGTTGGAAAAACAAATTGTGTGCGAATTCCCTGCAACCCTCAAGCATCAGACCTCGAACTGAAAAAACCTGTTTCATCGGGGAGACTTTTTGGTCTTTGTGACACGCTCTTTGCCACTGGTTTTTCCTGGTACTTGTTTCATTTTGTTGCTGTACCCAAGATCGAAACAGCACGAAGCAAGGTTCTGCGGACTTTGTGCTTCGCTCTGCTTCTATGTGTCGATACTTGTCACGGGTTACTGATGCTCGGACTTGATCAGAGGAACAGTTGTGGGTTGGGTTTGGAATCAAAATTAAAGAATGGTTTCTTGTGTCTTTTCCGGGGGTAACATCACTAACGACCTGTGAGAGAAACGACTCCAACAAGATTTCTCTAACCCACGGGGAAAAAGCAGGCACACCTAGGGCACATTTGAAAGGCCTCAAGATGGGCATCATGATCATCTTGTGATCAGCGTAGCAATTCGCATCCCACGCTGCTATGGTGTTTCTTAGAGTGGGCTGGGAGAAGGACTCAAGAAAAACTGGTCCACTCCTCAGCATGGACTATTAATTAGGCACACAAAGATCACAAAGATGGAAACAGCTCATGGTTTGTCAATGATTAATGAATACATTACTCAAATGACCTCCATGGTTTTAAAACCATCAATAAAATCATGAACTGAGTCAATAGAAACAACATTAAACAACAAAAAGTAGCAACCATTTCTTCAAGATTTCTTTGATCCATGCGAATCACCCACCTTTGTCGCAAGGCTACAACGTGGATGAGAACCTACAGGTGGCCAGTAGCAGGGTCCAGTTCCAGGATGTGGTGGCGCAGAAGGTGAACGTTTTTCAGCTGCACTGGACCAGTCGGGGCACCAGTTGAGCCACGAAAAGAAGCAGCATTGTTGGTCAATTTTGTGACAATCCAGTGGAAATAATGGGATTCGATGGTATATTTATTTGATCTTATTTTGATCTTATTTGTGTACTCCATGCCTGCGAATGGTTCAGAAATGTTCAGAATTCAAAGACCCAACAAATTTGTTCGATTCGTTTCCTTAGACCCAGGTCACTCAAATTTGTTTGATTCCTGCAGGTTGAGCCTATTTTGCAACACACTGCTGCCTACTATCTGCAAGGCGTTTCATGCACAGAACACGGAAGGGTTTGGTTTTCGTGCCACATTCAAAGCTTCCTTCGAGTGTGGACAGATTGACTTGGGACCCCATTCCACTGCTACTTCCATCTGATATGCAAAGTTTTTTTCTGTTGGTTGCAACATAGATTTTGTGATCGAATCCTACCCCGGTTTTGTTGCTGAAACACCATTGCTGTTGGCGCGACTTTCAGATTACCCGATCTATTTTCCACCAACCAGCCGCTAACCTGCCACAGGCGTCAACGTCAATCCTTTGGCCACCCTACTACAGAATTTCGAAGCTGCTTTGTACACGGTGAAGCGCTTCTACAAGTGCCCTGGTGTAAAGGTGCCGGGTTGCTCCATAAAGGTTAGGGGGAAACCCAGAATGTAGCAGAAAATACAAAACACTGCAATCTCGAATCGGACATTCCGTTTCCGGATCATTTTTTTCTGTACACGCCAGAAAAACCACTGTCTTGGGGAGCATCATATAGAGCGCCAATACACCACATGCACCAACCCCACTTGTCAATCATCACCCCCGTCATCCCCCGTCAATCCATTGCACTAAATCCATTGTTCAGTCATCAGTATACATCATGAATCATGAATCATATCATAATCATATCATTCTTGTCAAATCTACTTGTCAGCTGAGTCATCATATTGTTTGTTGAATGGCTCCAGATCCGCTTTTTTTCATTATAGTTCCCTAGTCCCCTAATATCCAATTGCATATCCCATTCTCATTATTTCTAATCTTAAATGGATATGATTACGATTATAAGATATCACTGCCATCTATCTTTCCCTAACATTCATATTTTCCCTATTCCCCAGCACGTCTCCCAGCTCTCCCAGCTCCATGCGCGAGCTCCGAGGATGTTCGAGTGGTTGGTGGATATGGGTGCAGCCAGTTGTCCGGGCCTGAAGCAACTGAGCCCGGAACCGCTGTTGGAGTCCCTGTTGCAGTGCCCCAGCTGCCATCGGATGGGACCGGTTGAGCGATTCAAAGCTGGGGAAAATCCAATCTACCTAGGCATATTTTAGTGGGAAAATCATATTTATAAGTTGGGAATTGTTCATTGCCACGTTTACCGGAGGGTACTGGGGAATTAGGATTTATGGGGGATTTGGAGATACATGAGATACCGTGAAAAATGGGGATTCCTAGTGGAATGTTCCAGGATGAAAATCAGTTCCAAATCCATATTCAGTTGAGGGTATGAGGATCCGAAGCAAATGGTTCAATGGTGTAGCTAGTGAATACCAACAATCATGATAGGCGCCAGATGGAGAAGTGGTTTTAATGATGGGAATACATGTCATGTAAGTGGAAATGTTTGTGGCATACCAATCCACGATTTTCAGGTGTTGAACTCTGTTTGAAGTGGAACTTTCAGGCCATATCCCAGTTCCATCAAGCTGCATTTATTGTGATAGATCACCTAGCAAAGAAACGGAAACACAGCTTAAAACAGGAAGGACCAACATGGAAATTCCGCAGTAGCGTGAACACACTCTTGGGTACGCTTCTGTGTCAGAGTGGTTGAGATTCATCGTTCAGGTGTTTTGTTTTGTGTTGATTACAATTGTTATCTTAGATTCCTAGGGCCTGTCAGACTTGTTCTCTCCCAAATCTTTCCACGTCAAGGACGTCGTATTTGTCAGACAACTTCATCTCCGCTGAGAACATGTGGCCATATTACCAGTCCATCGTTCACAAGCCACTCAGCCGGAATATGCCTTGAGGTCGCAGATGGTCAACACGGAGGTTCTGTCTCTTTCAACGGCCTTCAGAACACTGTAGCTGTAGCAGGTATGCTGGTTCTGTTCTGAGCGCTGAGGACTGTTTGCCACCACTTTCCACGAAATGGTATGGGACGCTGGGTAGCACTGTGCTATCCGCCAAAGGTGGGAAGGATCAAAATTTATTTATGCTCCATTTGCACAAGTTCCAGCGACTATTCACTTGAACATGAGAAAAGCATGATGATCTACCAAATTTTGAGCGACCAAGTGAGACCCGGCGACCTCTAGCAGCTCGCTGTGGGTCTTGTTTCTCGAGTATATAATTTTTGATAGTCGTGTGAGAGATCATTGATCCAGGAAATGTGTGGCAATTTCCGTGGTGTTCCAAACCAACAGCCCGATTGTGAAACAGCACCTTCACTATCATTTCGATGATGGTCGCCTATGGGTTTCCAACCTTGCTAAGGATTAGTGTTTATTTGCATCCTCATTGGTTTCTTCTTCTGCCCCGCGCAACTTGGATGGTCAAACATGCAGCATGGCCACCCTGGTCACCATGGTCGCTATGGTCTGTGGCCAGGCCGACTTCATTTAGTAACGCAGCAAGTGAAGATGCCACTCATATTCTATCCATCGGATTCTATCCATTTCTATCTTTTTCCTGCCGTTTCTTGGGGAAGACCAAGGGTAAAAGGATCCACAGCCACAAATTTCAACTGCTCATGATCATCATGATTTGCGTGCATTGACCTGGATGGTGGACAGATGAATGGAGACGAGTCGAAACTGAGTAAAGATGCTACAGCTGCTACAGTGCCATTACTTTGTTTGACTGTAATTCTTATGAACTACCGATAGCAACAGACGATAAAGGTACTGTTTATTGGACAAAGATTAACAATTGTTCATGGTAAGACTGCATTGGGCGCCAACCACATGACCTTGTGAGGTATTTTTCGGACAGTAGACAGATGGTTCCAGCCACGATGTCAATCGGCAAACTGGGTGAGAATGATATACTCAATGTATTTGATTCCTCCTCTTCATATATTCTAACTTTTGAGGTTGTAAGGAATGTCATGACATGAGCATTAAAACAGCTGCGCCCTGCCGCTGGAATCCGCTGGATAGGGACATACACATGCTCATCTGAGGATCGCCATCACCATCAGTAATCACTTGAAGTACATGAGTCCGAACCTCAAATTCGGTCAGACGCTGGAAAACACGTGGCGCTAAAAAGGCAACGAGAACCTTTCACAGTGCATAGCCAGAACATAATGTTCATATGATATACATATACAGCATACAACATTTGTATACACATGTATTGACAATGTTGCACATATCACATATAACATATTATATATATATATTTATATCCACACGTTTCACAGTACACATTGTTGAAAATTCAACATGTTTCCTTGTCAGGCTTCGGGATGAAGGTGAACGAGCGCAGCTTGGTCACCAGAGATGTGCTTGCTGGGTGGACAGTGGAGGGGTGCAGCTGATGTGGGACACCTATACATAAAATTACATAAACATCATTTACCTTCCAGTGTTGTAGGTTGGTTTAGGGTTTAGGGTCTCACTGGGCTGTGATTCACATGTCTGTTGTTGTGTGATCTTGGTGATCTTGTTGCCAATCTTGGGGTGATGGGCAGAGGGTCTTTGTGTGGTTTGTCATCTATTACCCTGTCTTATCCTCCCTATCTATGGGGTTACACCCTCGATATGGGCCGGGTATAGATATTAAGACTCTGTGACCTTAACCAGCTTGTCCTTGCGAGATATATCAGTGGTAAATATAATATGTACAATACATATATATATATGTATATATATGTAATGTAATGTAATGTAATGTAAGGTAATGTAAGGTAAGGTCATGTTATGTTATGTAATGTAAGGTAAGGTCATGTTATGTTATGTAATGTATGCATGTCTGTCTGTGTCTATGTCTATGTCTACGTGTATGTGTATCTATATGTATGTGTATGTGTATGTGTATGTGTATATGTATATATGTACACGTAACTGTATATGTATATGTAGAGCATCACGAATTTGAAAGGTGGTTTGGCAGTTGTTCAATCCTTTGCCCAATCAACTGCTACTTCTTATTGTTTCGCGATTCCCTTGTACGCCATGTGGGTTTCGCCCAACTCACTTGCCAACTGAGTTGCCAGAGAAGAAGGACATATGTCACCAGTGAAAGCCAACGTTGGGGCAGTGGGCGTCCTCATCCAATCAAGGCGAGTTCTGGGATCAAGATTCGACCCAAAAAACGACCCAAAAACGATCCAAGGAATCCAAGGAATCCAAGAGACGAAAAGCGCAGCTTACCCCGGTTGTTTCTACTGAAATGGCGAAATGTCGATGTTCAACTTTGGAACGTGTCCAACGATGAGCTTTGCCAGCTATGCAGCTACATTGCCCAATTCCCTGAGGTGGACCCTTGATGAAGCTTTCCAGCGATCATTACAACATCAACTGACATTAGTTATTTAATATCAATAGATATCATTCACAGGTATTAAATAATTATTGTTCACATTGTATATATGTTTGTATATGATATCCTGCTACATTGCTACATTCAACCCCAATGGGAATATATATATGGAATATATAGAATCCTCACCAACATCAAAGGTTTGACGCTAACACAGGCTGTCTGAGCTGAGTACCTCCGAGCAAGCGCTGCTGTTGGAATCGCTACAGCAGGAGATGGCTTGAGAGCAGAAATTCAACATTGGGAGATTTTCCATAACGGTGAACCATCGAAAAAAAGCCATGAATAATGGATTTGGATGGATTTGGATGGATTTGGATGGATTTGGATGGATTTGGATGGATTTGGGTGTCTGAAAAAGTCTGAAAAATGAATAAACATCATGGATTTGCTCAAATAAGTTGCTATTTGAGTGAGGAAAATGATTGTTAAACAAAGGATTTGGGGTACCCTATTTTAGACAAACACAGAAGATTAACAAAGATGCGCAGGCAATCAATGAACATAGGGATAAAAAGTGAGCGGCAATGCTACAGTTTGATGTATTCTTTGCCACGAAATGAGGGTCAAAATGAGAATCCTTAGCTTGTTTGAAACTGCCATTTCCATGTTTTTTGATTTTTCTGTTCCTTGAATCTTGAGACCAATCCAAGCCCACTACGACTCCAGGCAACGTGCAGTCGATGTCGCTAGTCTCCAGGTTGTTCACCGCTGTGGCCGTTTTGCCAATTGGACCAGGATGTCTCGAGGAAATTTGAGGAGGAGGCCTCACCGACAGCTGCTCGGATCCCGAGTGAGGGCATGCTGCGAGAACTGCTCGCCCTAGCAGTTTGCTGTACAGGTATCTGTAGATGTGTATCTCTATAGTTCTTTTAGCTGGATGTAAATATCATAGAATTCTCTATATATATAATAATAAATATATATATATATATCTGTATATATATATATATATATCTGTATATATATATGTATATATCTGTATATATATATATATATCTGTATATATCTGTATATGTGTATATACAAGATAGACGCATGATTACATATCTACGGGCATTCTTTACATGTCTGCAGGAAAGGGCTCATATGTACCCAAGGTGTCAGATGGGGGAACTCTCAATGGATACGGCCCTTTAGCTTTCCATGACCAGAAAAGTCGGTGCTCAACTCGCAGAAGTACCAGACGTTGATGGCACTCATTAGCAGGCAGCAGAAAGATCTGAGTTCTGGCACGAACCAGCCAGTGCTCAATTTTGTCATGTTTTGTTTGCGCTAGGGGTTTTCAATGGTTTTCAACGTGTATGCTGTGTTCAAAATCGGCTGGACCTGCAGTGCTACGGTCCAGTTCGCATCCTGACGCTGAGGCAGAGAAGACGACAGACACCGACTCTGAGGGAGGGACCGATAGGATGTGTTGAACAGACAAAGAGCTGTTTTGATTGTGCTGTTTTGGGTTTAATCTGGGTCGCCTTCAGTTGCTGATATGTTGGTCCATGTTGCTCCTGAACCCTTGGCTGGACAGATTCAGAAATAAACCAGACTGAAAGCCCAATTCATCGTTCGGATCACCATGATCACCATGCAGTTTGGTGATTTCAGAGCTGGTTTTGGTCCTAACTGCATTTTGGAAGCCCAATAGTTCAAGCCCAATATTTCTTGCGTAAAATCAACCCGGTTCCTTTCGGAGCAAGCGTTCATAGTTCATGCATCCGTTGCCCCAAGAATTTTCCAAGTAGACACTGCAGAGATGTGCACTGCAGTAGTTATCCATTGACTTTGCCTTTGGTGAACCACACGATGGCACACTGGGGAGGCCGACCCATGCTAACATGGAAAGCTGCGCATGATCGCTGCAATCCTCCCACCAGCAAGCCAAAAAAAATCAAGCGATCCGGTTTGCAAAACCCTGGACAAATACACCCTTGGAATTGACTTGCATACAACTGGCAGTCAATATGTCAACACGTCCAAGCCATAGGGAAAATTGTCCAGTTATATAGTTCGATTATGTTCGATTGATTATACCTATATTTGAAATGGTGATTTTTCATAGCAGCTAAATCACCCAGAGGGTACACCATGTTTGAGCACTGGATATACTGGATCCAAAAGATACGAAGCTGTGGAGACTCTGGAGACTCAGGTGCTTGGGCCGAGTGCCATGGGCTTACAAGAGCTGGAAGCGAGGCCTGTCCCCAGCCGGGAGCCTGTCGGTTGGAGTTTCGTAACGGAGTTCATCGTTCGCGTTCCAAATTTTGTAGCCACCAACCTGCCAGGTGGTGCTAAGGAAGGGCGTCTCGGCTTTGGTGATGGTTCAATAACTAGGGTTGATTGGGGGGATATACATTTACATAATATATATATATATATACATACAATATATATATATATGTATATATATATGATATAACTGTAGTGAAAGGGAATTATAGACCAACTTATAACTGGGGGGCACCATCCTGCATGGCCTGGCACTCTTTGGGAATATTCCCACTGGTGGATATTCCACAATTGCCATCCACGACAAGATACGACAACCGATTGAGGCACATGAGGCGAAGCCACCAATATTACCCTCTGGTAAACTAACATAGCTATTGAAAATGGCCATTTATAGTGAGTTTTCCCATCAAAAATGGTGATTTTCCATAGCTACGTTAAATTACCAGAGGGTAACCAATTGCCATAGCCCAATCAGCCGATGAAACGATCATGAAACGATGCTCTGAGGTTCTACCCAGTCTATATCACTGCAGGGGTGATCCTCGCGGCAGTGGTTGGTTGGGTCAGCAGCCCTCAGACTGGGCATGGACTGGGGAGAAATAAATTGACCTCCAAATGGACATGGATGCGATTTGCCTTTGAGATAATTAACTTCCCTAGCCAAGCTGACTGCGATGACTTGCTTACTGCGATTGCTTGAAAGTGTCAGATATGTATCAGATCCCTTCCAAGATGAGGCTGTTGATGGGACCTCCCCTTTCACCAAACCTGAGTTTCCATGTGTTTCCATATGTTTCCATCTGGTAGTATCCGGGTTTCCCTGAGATTTCCAGACTTTGTCGCAGCACCTTGTCGGCTCAAGAGGGGCCGGTGATCCTGAGGGCACCTGAACGGCAGGTCCGCCGATCATGTCCCAACTCTGAACAGGGGATATTGGTGTATTTTTTTCATCTTTGATGATCTTTGACTCATTTATTTGTATCATTTTCTAGCGGGATCCCTGTTCTTTTTTGCATGAACTTGCCTCATGGTCTTTGTTCTGGCCATTGGGTGCTTGAAAAAGTTGGTTGCCATGTTCCTGCTCCTTTCGGGCTAAAGGCAGAATGGTTTTCCTTTCCGAAACAGATGTTTGCGCTAGGGAATTGTGGATCCCCCGCTTTTCGGCAATGTTGGACCGAACAAGTGTTCAAAAAGGGAAAAATCCATACCCATCCAGGTGTTGATGTGAGAACCTTTCCTGACTTGTTTCACATGTTTAACTTGACATTTGAGCATTGCAGGCCATCCATATGCCGTGCAAGAGGTCTTGATCCACAAATAGCAACAAGTGATACCTCACACTTAACAGCTTATAAATAGGTTCAAGCAGACTCCCCAAAAAACGTTCCACTTCCCAGCTCCGTTTGCCAGGCCCCATGCCAAAGAAAGGAAAGAACAAAAAAGCAGCTGCAGAGCCTGAAGTCGAAATCGACCCCGATCTCAAGGACTGCAGCAGGTGAACCAAGGTGAACCAAGGTGAACCAGCAGTCGAGCATCCCCATCAGTGCACAGTTCATCTTAAAGATTGAAACTACTTAAAACCATCCTCAGTTTTAGAAATTACCTAAAATGGTCCCAGTTGGATCTAAATTGAATCCAGTTGATGTTGATGCTCTTCGACCTGTAGGAGCTCACCATTCCAAATGTCAAAGATCGGATCGATGCGCTTCAGTACCGCCTCAGCAAGGCTCATCTGGGCACTGGGCTGATGAAGGTTTTGTGAAAAGGAGAGATCCAACGGATTCTTGACATTTCTTTACCACCACAATTGGATATGATATGATATGATGCTTGTATGATGTAAAAGGATGTCTTGTGACAAATGGGAATTCGGTACAATGGGATAAAACAATATACAAATGGGGTAGCAGTAACATGAAGTAACCAAAGCAGGACCAAACACCCCTCGGTGATTGCTTCCAAGAGTCTGCAAACCCCAATCTGACTTTGGAAGCTGGGAAAGCAAAGGAAACCATCTTAGTTCGGAGCACCTCCCACTTTTGCCAACAGAATCCTGACTTGTTTGGACTGGACCATGTGGACAGAGATTTGTTTGAAAAACGGGAGACTTCCGCAAGAGTCGCATTGGGGACCCAACCTTGCTCACGCCAATCGGTCGGTTTGGAGGCGGCCAAAGATAGAAACTACATGCAGCTGGAAAAAGCCGCTTCACAGCATCAAGGTGTTGTTGACTACGTGACTTGATGTGCCTAGTTTTCTTCCGTATTGGTTCCTGAAATGTTGCTGACCCAAATCAAAAAGCGGTATGTACCGTCGCTTCATGGGTCACCATGTGTGCGTTCCAGATGTGGTTCCGGATGTAGCATGATGTAGCTGCAAAAAGAGATTGGCCACTGATTTTGGATTTCCGAGTTTTCCTTTGGCAATTTGGTGACTCTTTGGGATGGCAACAGAGATTCATCACTCTCCACCAAGGACATGGTGAACAGGCACCACGCGGCCGCACCACCATCTCTCAGTGTTGTCAATGGCACGACATGAGCAAAAGCTGAAATGCAGTAAGCAAACTTCAGGAATGACGATGAACTAAAAAGCGGTGCATTTCTAGAGAGCCTAGTTGATAGCTGCATTTCCTCCAGTCGATATGGATCTGCAAGTCACTACACAGGACGGCATCAAGTTGCAGCATCCCAGGTTTCTTCACCATATCCATATCCTTCACATAAATTCATATAAATTTATATTCCTCAATGATTTGCGAAGCCGCTCCTCTTTTTTTTTCATATTTTTTTTCAGGTTCTATGAGATCACCAAGTCGGAGGTGAAACAAATCGAAGCTGAGCTTCTCAACATGGACCGTCAGCACCTGAGAATCGTCCACTTGGGATGTCTGAAACTCCAAATTTTGATGATATGTTTGAGATATAAATATATATATATAATATTATATAATTATATTGAATTTATATCATATATATATATATATGATAAATATATATATATATATATATATGATAAATATATATATATATATGATAAATATATATATGATAAATATATATATATATGATATATATATATGATAAATATATATATATATCATATATCATCATTTTCCGCAAATTGCAATTGTTGGGGGTACCGTTGTAACCCCATTTTTAGACGCACTTCACAAGACGACTTCCGTGACGGAATGTACCAGGGAAGATGGAGATCCTGGAACGAGACTTCCGGGTCCACATCAAGGTTCATGAACAGAAGGTCCGGCCCCAGCGGGGTCCGGTGCGTTGCACGGAGAAAATGGGTTTACATGGATTTACGAAGACATCAAACTGGTTGTGAGACCAGAAAGCCCTTGTTTTTTGTTGCAACAGATGTGGAACAGCTGAACTGAAATGGCTCGACCTGAGATTTAAGCCGGCACAGGTCCAAAACCTGGAGTATGAGCACAAGGAGGCGAAACGACAGGTGAACGACACCGGGAACAACGACCTTCAGAAAGAGTTCTTGGACAGAAGGGCTGGGGACGATGGCTGAGGAGAGTTCCGAATCAGACATCCTTTCGTACTTTGTTGAAATATGCTGAAACTTGAGCAAATCTTGAGCATCAATATTCGACATCGCGTTTTCTGATAGATTTACTCCCAGGAAAGCCATATGTTTGAGGGACCTCCATTGACAGATTGCGACCGCTTCAGAACCCCACTGTCTGAGGCGCGAGATGCACTCGGAGCAGCTTCTCCAGATGAACAAGGATGACCCACATCTTGAGATCACTCTGATGATTGCAAACCACACTTGTGTCGCCATTGAAGATGAATTTTCTTCAGGTTCAAATGTTCGAAGACATGTTCCGAAACAAAAATTGCTGTATTTTTCCATCATTTTGTGCCTCTCACGCTTAACCCATCACTGCGTGTAAGATGAGGAGAAGCTGGACTTGAAGCGTGACATCCGAGAAACGCAGCTGGAAAATGAGGGCCAGGTCAAGATGCTCATCCAGGCGGTCCGTTGGAATGATCGGATGATGGGATAGCACCGTATGGCGCTGATATCATCGATTTCTGGCTCGAACATGTCACAATGATGTGAGCAAATTCCCCCCGAGTTCTCACAAACACCTCTGCAAGGCTGTAGTGCTGTATGCTTGCGGGTTTTATGGGTTTTCTCCCCAATCCAACAGAACCAGTACCCGTTGGATCCCGTTGGCATGGCAGGGCTTTGCAAAGCGCTTGCAAAACCTTCGCGACACCTTTGAGCAGAACCACCAGCAGTTGCAGGTGGCTATTTTTCGGACTGTGCTGCCAGCGGCTGGCTTTACATTGGCTCATGAAACCCTTCTGAACTCCCAGAACATGTCGCTGAGAACATGAAATTGACTGGAGAGCTTTGACTGGAGACTAGTCACATGTATCATCATGTATCTCACTTCCTTTCAACTGCTACGTTTGTTTTTCTTGCGACCTAAGAGGAGAGGCTTGGAACTAGTGGGCTACCTTTGAAGGTTCCTGCAATCCCAGTGCCCTTACTGTTGGACCATTTTGGGCGATGGTGATATCGTAGACCCACCCAATCATGAAGCCCAGTTGGAGAATTGAATGCATATCATTTTGGGTTATGGGCATCACTATGTCCCAAGTGTTTAGTCATTTATGGGATATGGATGGGTATGGCATGACATCCCCAAAGCCCATCAGAACAACCCCGAATAATAGGATGGGTGTGATGCTTAATGGAGATGGTGGATTGCACATTATTCATGGGTTTTTAGTTGGGGAATCCATTGAATCCACCGGCATTTCTGGCCAGGCTCAATACGAGGAGCAGGTGGAACAGCTCAAGATCGATCTGGAACTCCGCCGCAAGGTGGGTCACTGTGGAGCCTCTTTGGATTCCAAAAAGAGTTTGGGCTCCAAAAATGCTGTGATGTTTGTTCCCATAGACCGTAGGGTCCAGAGTCCTCAAAGTTGTTCAAAGACACATTTGAAGCTTGGCACAGGTGGAAATTCACGAGATCGAAGAGCGAAAGAATCAGTGCAGGACTTGGATGGATGTGCACTGTGGGTCTTCCGGGTTTGTTGAAGAATTTTGGGAATGCAACCCCAAAACCCTGAGGGATTGTAACATATACATATTGTCTACCATCTGTGAGGCCTGGCCGGTAAGCATGTGAATTTGGTCTGAATCTTTCCATCAGAATCTTTCCATCAGAACTGACTTTGAACTATCAGTATGGCTTTTGCCATGTCTTGACTCCCTTCCTTTGTGTCTTGTGGACGATGCACCAAGGCATATCAACGAGTTGCTGTTCAATCATCAGGAGGCTTTCGATGAGATCAAGGCACTTCTGCATTGGGTTGAGATATGCTGAGATCTGATCAGTGGACCAGAGGGGTGACAAACTTGCCAGATTTCGGTATGTATTCAAATAGTTGGATTCCATGAAACGTATTCTTCCAGCTTTCCAGCGAAAGTGTTCCGGTCAATTTCGCTCAGTCGACTCAGTAGGTTTCTTTACCAAGTAGAGTGGTGAGGTGAGCACAAAGACTCAACTGACATCCAACAGATTCATATGTTTGTCCCATCAAATTGACCATTCAAGACCAAATTTATGGGATACCCAGCAATTTTAGATCGTGTGGATAATCCCAGCCTCACAGGCCTACTACAATGATATCACCCACGACAATCTGCAGCTGATCAAATCCTTGAAGGTGTGGCACTCAGCGCATGGACCAGAAACGTGACACCCTGTGGAGCCTGCGGATAGAAACTGTTTGATCTGTGGGCAAGGTTCAATTCTTGGGATCACGATCCACCATGCCCAAGGGTTTCATGGACACCACAGAGGAGATAGCCGCTTGATCTCGCCCTCCCGTGCCGAGGATGAGATCAATGAAATGAAAGAAAAGGTCCATCCCTCAGCTCTTTTCACCAGCCACGGCAGCCACGGGCGGTGGCTTTGGGATTTCATGGGCAAAATATGTTCAAAACATTGAGACATTCGTCAGGTATGAAAGCTACATGGAAGATGGGATGTTCACCAGCTCACTGTATCAATCCGGGAACCCCTTGGTGCGCAGACGGCAGGAGAAGACCAACAAGAAGAAAATGGATCTTCTCCGACAGGAGATTCTGGCGTCCGATGCGTTCGATATTGAGGTTGCCACCCCTTTTATTTTGGCGTCATTTGGCTCCATGTTCTGAAATAGCGACAATAGCGGAGCTAGAACCCCCCCTTTACCCGGTCTCAAGGAACACCATGGAACACCCAAATCGTAGCATCCCTCAGCTCCAGCTCCAACCAGCTCCAGGAGAACAGAGACTTGACTCAGCCTCTGGAGGAGACTGGGCCTGGCATGGGTCACGACGAAACTTCAAACCCCTCGCAAAATGATGAGATGTCAAGTTGTGTCAAGTTGTGTCAAGTTGTGTCAAGTTGTGTCAAGTTGTGTCAAGTTGTGTCAAGTTGGCAATTTCTGCATGCGGCTGTTTCACCAGAAAAAATGGAGGACCTCCAACATGACTTGTCTGGTGTGAGGTTGCAACTGGAAACTGTGCCCTGGTAGCTGCAGCTGCGAGGACAAGTTAGAAGAGCAGAGGGTTTTGGAGGAGGAGCTCAAGACCTACACCAAGGAGAGCAGCTGATGCAGATTGGAGGAATTGGAGGATGAAACAATCCAAGAAACTGACGAGATTGATGATTTGTTAGTGGTTTCGATGCATATGTTGTCCACGAAAACTGTAAAAGGATGTAAAAGGCCTCTTCATTCGATGGCAGTGAAGGATTGGGTGGTTGATTGGTTGAGGCACAAAAACAATAGCGATTTGTTTGAAAGATAAATCCATCAGCGATACAACCGTTGGGGCTGGTCAGTTTTTCGCCTGAAGCCAGGACAAAATGGCCTTGAAAAACCTCAAGGCCCACTACAAGAGATTAGAGGCACATGCTGCTACCCCTCTTGGAAGGTTAGATACCCCATGGTTCTTCATAGTTTTCCCATTGAAATCTCACCCAGATGCTTGACGATTGTTGACCATGGTTGATGATTAGTGATGGTTGACAATGGCTAGTGCATCCAATTAACCACACAGGCATCACGTAATTAATGCGTACATTTTTCCAGACTGTTGATGTTGACCAAAGGTTCCTCAGTTTGAAAGCAAGTTCGGTCTGTTTGTCCCTTCGATTCTTTGGAAGAAGGTGCTGTCAAAGCTACCTGAACCCGTCAAAGCACCAGTTCTGGCAGTGCTTGTTCTATATCCCGAAACAAGCTGCTACATCAGCGATCCTTCGCAGGGACTAGATGGGTTTGACTGAAAATGTGGTATATTCATGTATATTCTATTATATTCTCCAATCAAGCCAATTTTCATGGGGAAATCCATGGAATTCCCTGATTTCCTCATGAATCTTCCACATCTCACGGCCGTGCCAGGAGCAGATCTCAGAAGCCAAGCAGGAGTACCGAGCCTGCGAGGAGCCGTTGTTGTGAAGCGGGATCCCGCGTGGGTGTTGGTTGACCATAGTTGACCAATACAAAAATGTATCATATCATATATGTGTATGTGTATTGTATGTATATATATATGATTATATATAGAGATATATAGAAATACAGTCACTTAGTCCAAGAAAATGATAAACTAATGTGGGGATATTATAGTTCCATATTGAGACAACTAATATATTCAATACATTTCAATACTATGGGGAAGTTTCAATAGGCCGAAGGCTTGCTCACAGTGTATGTTTCAAGAGGCAGGTTTTTTTGGCGGTGCATCCGTTGGGAGACGCAACGCAGCAGGACAAGTTTAGAAAAATGGAAAAAGAGCGCGACGTTCAGATCTTAGAGCGGCCCACTGGACCCCACTGGACCCCACTGGACCCCACTGGACACAGGTCCAAGGTATGTCCAACGTCATTGGGGAGCCCATGGGGCCGTTGATGAAAACATGGCCATTTCGAAGAGCATTTGTGTTGGAGATCAACACTCAAAATCAGTTCACTCGCATTCATATAAGTGCCCACCAAGATCTTTCGGCTTCTAGACATGTTTCCAAGTTGACTCTCACAGAAAACCATTTGCCACGTGTCACACTGGTCGGGGATGGTATACGTAGTGCAAGGCGTGATAATAGAGTTCACCTTAGAGTTCTATGTACTTCTGTAGATGATTTGCATCTACACGTCTCATTGCCAAAACCTGGTTGTATCACTTGTTTGCTTCTCTTCTAATATTTTTTCCATGAGCTCACTGAGCTCACCTCCCATAGTAACTTCAGCACGAGCCAAGGACCTCTACAAGCGTTTCAAGAAGGCCGTGCAGGAGATCCAACGCAAGGCTCAAATCTTTTTCCCCCAGCGGTGGCTGAGGGGATCCAGCGACTAACAATCCATCAACAGACAGGAACAATCCATCAACAGATGGGATCTTTGGGGAGACTTGATGTTTTTTTTAGTTGAAAGACTGTCCGATCTGTCCGATGAATCATTGAAATATGTAGGACCACTTGAACAAAAGAGGCAACACCTCAGCCTTGCCCAGCCCCTGAACATCATGAACTGCCTTTTGTTGTGTCTAGGCCGAGCTGGGCAAAAATGTCGTCTTGGAAAAGAAGCTGGAGACCTTGTCTCAGCAGTTCGAAGAGATCCTTGGGCAGTCAATGCTGCTCCAGTTGTAGGGTGTATAGCCTCACTAACAAAGCTGGCCATATAGTGGGAAGCCACAGGCAAAAAGGGCCATATGGAGGGACCACTTGAGGTGGAGAGGCTTCCGGGGTAGAAAAGAGAGTAACTTGATGTAACACTGATGACAAGGAAGAGACAACTGGATTTGATATTTATTTGTGCAGCTTGGGTGTGGGGGCAAAAGCACAAACGGAACTGGCTGTTTTCGTTTTTCGTTCAAAGGCAATGGTGAATTCCCACCCGTTCTGGTCTCAAAATGAAGAAGGTTGTCAACAGACCACTGGTCAAATGCCAGCTGTTTGTTGGGTGTGTTGGGTTTGTTTGGGTTTGTCTTGAAATGCATCGGGTCTGTCTTAAAATAGTGCACCACAAAAATTTGATGGTTAAAAATATCTGGTTCATTTCTGTTTCCATTTTTCCCATTGAAGTAGCAATAGATTGTATTAAATTGTGAGGTAGCAAACCCAGTAGTCTTACATCTTACATCTACCCCCTTTGGATTTCCCCCTGGAGGACGGTGTGCGCTGAGGAAACAAGCACAGCTCTCAGAGGTCTTGAGCAATGCCAAGTTGGACCCCAGCATCGTGGCCAACGTCACCAAGAAGTGCGCCAGCTTGGAACAACGGACGTCCAACATCGTCCAACATCGTCCAACCAGAAATGGGATCAGCATGGATCAGCTGATCAGCTGTTGGGTGGTTAAGTGGTGGAGTTGGTTAAGTGCTGTTGATTTTGAAGGATCGATCCAGAGGGATAGATCGAGTCTGGCAGGGACTTGTTCGACTTGTTGAATCGTGATGATCGTGATGATCCCAAGGAACTTAACGATCAGCTGGCCAAGCAATTCAAGCATCATTAACGATCAGCTGTTTCCTTTCCATGGTTCACCTATGATTAGCCGATTCATCTCCGACATCCTGTCCCTGTCTGATTTTTTGAGGTTGGAGCAGGTCCTTGGTGCCAAGAATCGGCAGATCAAGGAGCTGATGGAGATTGATCTTTCAACGTTGGATACTCATGGTTTATGATTAAACGTTGGCTACTCATATCTTTAAACGTTGGATCAATTGTAAAGATACCCAAAGTATCCGAAAGTTGGTGTATGTCTGATGGGTTGATGGGTTTTGGAACAATATCTATCGCCTATCAACCAACATGTAGAAGGGGATAAGGGGATGACGGTGGTAGCCTTCCTGGACCGATTTTGCTGATCGTCCAATTCGCCGGTCAGAACAATGGGTCAGAATTGGGAGCCCAATGGACCCACATTGGATTTCTGTTTGGGAGGTACCGGCAACAGAAATGTGATGATAGCTGCAATGAGTTTGAACCCCGCAAAAGCTATCAAGAATGGCATCCAATGATATGCACATATCCAATCAATCATGAGCAGAACATCTGTTCCCTGCGTCCCTTGGTACACCGACTCATTGCTGTTTCAGGATCTGCAGTACCAGGCGCAACGTACACTATGCTCTCAGACATGTTTTTTGCCAAAAAAAGTGGTTGGAATGTTGAGTTCAAGTCATGAATGATTTCAGCGAAGTTGCGATATGGGCGATATGTCGAAGTTCCATCGTTTTTGATCATGCCTTGGTGAGGAGTATGGCACAGCATGGCACACAATTTGGCACGTGGCACAGGTGCACCAAGCCACCAAGCAATACAACGACACTATCCGCGTCTACGTCGGTGGCCCCATGGGTTGGAAATGTTGAAATGTCTTCGGCTCGAGAACGCTACTGCATCTCCGTCACTTCATGCTACATCTACCATGGTTCACCTGGTTTAGGAAAATGAACCCAAGAGAATGTCATGTGATTCAGCTTGAAGACAACCAATCAAGTCTAATTCAAGTCATACAAAATCCAGGACTTTGATTTGAGTCTCACATCTTAGATTTCGTGGATTTCAGTCACATGTTTTGTTGAAATGTGGCCATCAAGTTCATTGTCACCACCTGAATTTGTCTCAAAATAATGTATATCTCCAAATTTGATGATACATTTATCATCATTTATCAATGTTTACATATTTTTATCATCCATCTTCCCACTTTAATGGCCATTTTGGGGCTGAGGAGAGCAAACTGCAATCCCTGGGCGTGGAACCGGAGGAGATTGGCTTCGAGGCAAAACTGAAATCACTACGCCGCGACGCGTTGACATGTTAAGCCAACTTCCACTACTTATTATGCCGTAGCATACATAAGAATTACTAATGTATGTGTACATATAATATATACATATATATATAATATAATTACAATGATAACTGATATCCGATATATGTGTCTATATAGACCCATCTCCAGGCCTTCGGAGCATCTTACCTCCTGAAATATGGGCCATGCGAAAGTTATGAAGTTCCAGACTTGTGAAATGATCACTGTGTGGGTTATCCGTCAAGGTCTGTCCCAGATTCTGAAAAACTGTACAATTGTGCCCTGGCAGGCGATTCAGACGGCCACATCGCTCATGCCAGCGCGTCTGGTCACAAAGGCGCAGCAAAGCGAGTGTGGCTGCGTCTGCGGGCGCAGACAATTTGAGAGGACATGATCAAAGGAGTGCGTGATGAAGCATGATCAAGGAACACATGTGTTCATGATTATCATGATTATCATGAGTACAATCATCATCATCATCATCATCATCATCATCATTGCCACTATAATGAAACCATTCTCATCATTCACATCGCTAGGTTATCATGAAGGTTGGGACTTGACACAGCTGAATTTCTTCCCTGCGAGCGCAGGTGAGCTGAGGCCTGGTCAAGTGGCGCTGTGCTTCCAACGGTGGAGATCTCTGGGAGGTGCCCCAAATTCTCCCAGGAACCCAGAAAATGCTTGGGATACATCAAATTTATCATCAAAAAATACATTAAATCAACATTCTGTGTGTGTTTTTGTATGTTTTTTAATGAAATATATGGGTATATCACGGTATATCCCGTGTGGCAGATATGGGATCAGCAAATCAGCAAGCAATTTCTCCCCAACAAATCGATCATGGGAAGGGAAGACTGGAAACATGGCAGGGTTTCACCCAGTTCTGGCGTTGCTCCAGAGGTTTCACGGTGGAGTGGCTGCCAAACACAGAGATCGAAGATGATTGAAGCAAAAGATGGGGATAGAACTTGCTGATTTGGTGTATCTCCGCAAACGACGGTACTGGTGATTCTGTCATACTGCTTTGCGAGTTGAAATGTATACAATGGATAGATGAAGTATGGAAATGTTCACCTGGATAGATGAAAAAAAAAACATGCACTTTTCCAGGGGTCACCTGGAGGTTTTGCCATACCGACAAAGTGGCGACAGCCATGGCAGCCAATCCTCCTGCATGGGGGTGTTCGCTGAAGTTTCACATCACCAGAGCGGTGGTCAGTTCACCCTGAATGGTACTTAACTTACTTAAGTGTAGTTGCACTGTATTTCAAGAGAAATGAGGTCATCAAAATGAATTTAGGGTCCGTAGTGCTGATGACACTGGTGGACGATTCCAGTGCCGCCTGGTTCTTACAATGCTTAAGCCGTCTTCACGATTTTTCTATGTTTGCTTGGCATGGTAGAGATTAAATAGTGGGGGAGAAGGATCTTCATTGAAATCATGACATGAATTTCGGTCATTTCGAAAACACGAAAACTCTCACCAGTTGGGTCACAGGACCACTGCTCACTGGAGCCCAATGAACAAATGGTGGAGCTCATGTCTTGAGAGATGGCCGTGGATAGTGATTAAAAATCTGTCAATGTTGTGGCTATATCGACAGAGATGTTACCCAACAAGAGATGTCGCTGATGTGCCTAGTTCGACAATTGGATTCACAGCACTGGCCTACCATTGGCAATACAGCTTACTCATCGACAATATGTTGAGCAGCAAAGCTCTTTGAAGAACCGTTTGCCCACAACAAATCGGTTTGACCGGCATGTCTTGTGTCGCACGAGCGAAGCCACTTCCTGAGCTAATGGCAGAAAATCCAGTTGGATTTCCATCAAATTCTATTGATCCTCGCATGCACGTCACCACATGTTCACTTGGATCCAGACTGTCCATGAGAGGCTGTACAGAAATGCGACGACGCTCCGCTCGTGGATGTAATGATGTGGAAAAGTTGCAGCTGCCGAGCGTGGCTTATCAGTGCCCCAAAGAGGTCGATTCGGCGCTGTACGTCTCGGAATAGATTCCGCAATTTCTTAGTAGCTCTAAAAGGTAGAGAATGGAAGGATGGGATGATCCAATCTACCAGGAAATAGCATGAAATAACATGAAATAGCATGCAATAGCATGAAATAGCATGAAATAGCATGAAATAACATGAAATAGCATGAAATAGCATGAAATAGCATGAAATAACATGAAATAGCATGCA
>Ga0126342_10002072_pt1 | contig 30368 bp, 24 predicted proteins | sample Cyp1metagenome_FD_92528 | JGI IMG/M metagenome (GOLD analysis project Ga0126342, IMG submission 92528) | Coral microbial communities from Lord Howe Island, Old Settlement Bay, Australia - Cyphastrea 1 metagenome | ecosystem: Host-associated > Invertebrates > Cnidaria > Coral ...
ACATACATATACATACATATACATACATATACATACATATACATACATATACATACATATACATACATATACATACATATACATACATATACATACATATACATACATATACATACATACACACATACATACATGCAGACACACATACACACCCCTCCTCAGAAACCTTGGTATAGCATGATTTTTATTGAAAGACATATAGTAGCGAATCACTTGGATTTTTTCACTTATGGGGGCCATATGGGGGGAATTCAAGATACTGAAAGGGCGAAAGGATTGAAGTCAAAGGGCCAACCTCAGTTCTGTTTAGTTCTGGGCCCCCATCCAATGTCGTATGGTAGAGGACCATGGTCGGCAAGTTTATTAACTATAACTAGAAATATCCCACAGCTGCGCCATCACAATAGCTACTAGCTGGTTATTAGTTCCATACCATGTCCATTTCAATTTGAAGCAAGGATTCAATTTAAAACAAGGATCCACACTGGACTTGTATATTTTCGAACATGTATATATATATATACTATGAATATATCCCAGGTAACATACACATATATTTATATATGAATCCAGTTTCTGGTCAGTGTTCCATGGAGTTTACCTGTTCCAAGCGGGCCACCGTGCTTTCTTTTGGCTGAGGATACCATCGAGAAGTGACTTGGAGGAATGGCAATTTGATGCTATATTTGCTATATGGCTATGGATCAATACCTATGAAAATACCATGTTTAATGGGATGAACATCCATTTTAACCCAGCTATTTTGATGTGAACAGAAGGGGTACTATTGGTTTTGACACACTGCCATATCTATTCTGATCTTTTTTCTTCATTGCTTTGTTTGCCACAGCTGGTGTTTAATTTTTTTTTTATCACATATTGTAATGATATCCAGCAGCGGGCAATTGGTGGTTGTGATATATTGTGTAAAGCATCCAAGATTCGCCGAATGAAAAGATGATTCGAATTATCGACCTGTAAATAGCCATATTTTGTTTGGAAACATGGGGTTTTCTATTGAGAATACAGCAACCCAAAAAATAAAAAAAGATAAAACCACACAATTCCTACAAAAAAAATAGCAATTAGGACTATATATTCTAGTCATTTTGGGAGCTACTACAAGCCACCTTACATCATGGATGATTACCGCAAGGTCCCCTGGCAATTTCAATAGGATAAACTCCCAAATTCAACAAAACTACGCGACATTGGCAATGGTGTCAAATATGTTTTTTTTTTAATGTTCAAATTCAAACATATATATATAATGATGTGATTGTGATTCCCAATGAGTTATGTCTTTAGGGTCAGGGGTGAAACCACCAACCACTTTTCTTGGACCACTTTTTTTGGCAAAAGCAAAACTGCTTCATAATTTCAATCTTGTGGCCCCCCTAGCACCCGATAGCGATGATTTCAAAGAAAACATATTCCTCTTGCATGGGCAAATGTGACTATGAATGCGGCTATGAAGTTTCCCTTCCATCCATTTGATCCTGCGGTGGTTTATGCCAAAATAGGGTACCCCAAGTTCCATTCAAGTTGGCCACGGCCTTGGACAGAGCACCATTTTCCAACCACTTCAAATTCCCAAGAGGATATGGCTCAAAACTATTCAGAATGGGGATACCAAAGGTCCGAGACCATGTTGAGCCCTAAATCGCCACTTACCAACCACCAAACAGTTTGACAAAGTTTGACCCTGCTATCCACGGCAAGGCATCGCATGCCCAACATCGGGGGTGCCTGGCTTCAGCTTTGTGGGCAGACGGAGCCTGGGAAACCTGGTGAACCTGGTGAACCATCAGAAATGGGTAGTCTGTTTGTACCTGAAAAAAATTAGAAAAATAAAGGAAAACTCCCCCAATTCCATTGATTAAGATTGATTAAGATCATGATTCTCCCATTATTTGATGGCTGTGGTATTCGCCCCCATTGTTTGACTTGTTTGGACAAATGGTGTCAGAGAACACCTGATAAAACCAAGAAGAACGGGGAGATTTACCATCAAATATGACCATTGATGTCCTTTTTCAAATGCTTTGAATTGTTTTGGTAAATAAAAGGAGTGGGACCATTTAGCACCCCACATTTGCTTCCACCTCCCCGGGCCCAGGCGTGTTCCAATTGTGCCAATGAGTGTTGGGAAGATCAAGAACAGAGACAAGCCCAGAAATGAATGGAAATGATTGAATCATGTTGAATGGGTATCAAATCAGCAGAATATATAGTATTATTAATGGGTATTGACGGTATTGATATTAAATGATATAATGTATATTAATAATCATATTAATGAATATTATACTCAGCATCTGCTGAGGACCCTGGAGATCTTGGGGACCCTGACCACGGCTACCAAGAATGACCATGCTGGCTGGGTGAAGCCACTAAAAATGGCTCAAAAACAAACTGGTGCATTGTTACGAACTATAATCTATATAAAAGATGTCGCTTTTTCAAAACGGATCCTCCTCGGAGTGCACTTGTCACATGATTTAAGATGCTAGTTTGAGAGGTTTTACTGCACTCCCAAGGGCACTTTTACAATTTGACCAGAGTATTAGTTTCATCTTGAAAAATGAGATTTTGGTGTAAACTGATTTAAACACTGTGAATTGATTAAAATATTAATGGGAGTGTACTCAATATATCCCGTCGTCAAATTGATTAAAATCACATAGAACTCCCAGTCGAATTGATCAAACCTTGTCCGAGCTCTTTGGAGGGCGAAATGTGTTGGTTTTCTCGATGTTCTTTTGTGGGAAGCCTGATGTTTGATTGTCGAAAAAGGGGATGCCTTATTTTCTATGTTCTGGAGGTTTGATTGTCGAAAAAGGGGATGCCTTATTTTTTTATTTTCTGGAGGTTTTGTATATTTTTTCTAATCAAGGAGCGCCACCCTGTTTTTAACGGAATAAACAAATATCGCATTTGTTTCAAAGAAACTTGCATAAAGGCATGCTGCACTGTCCTCGAGGAATACCATGGTCTCTTAGAGTGCAACTGCTTATTGAAGAATAAATACTCTTTCAAAATAATGTTCGACTTTCTGCAAGAAATGTTATGTGTGTTCAAAGGACAAATCCATGGAGTCATACTGCACTTTCGTGCAGAAACATCACCCCCTTTCAAAGGTATTGCTATATACATCATACATACTGTATATATATGTATATATATATAAGGGTTCCTTTTAGTACGCGAACTTACACAATGCCATACTCTTTCACAAGGACTGCTATGTGTCTTGAAGACTACTTTCTCAATTGAAAAGAACACTGTGTATACATGTATACTAATTATCATATTTCAATATAATATCATAAAGTGAATTGTCTTATTTTAACATGATGCTATATTTGTTCCAAATGAATGCTGTTTATTTTTGAAAGGAAGATTGCATAACACCATTGTTCAAGTTGATATTTAATGAAGTAATCAAGTACTTTCTCAAAGGAATGCCGCACTCTGGAAAAAAGGAATGATACACTTTGTCAGAGGAATGTTGCCCTCTCTGTTGCAGAATGTTGAATGGTTTATGTCACGACTCCCTCAAGGACTGCCACATTCTTTTAAATGATGACTTATGAGAAGCATGCTGTTGCCCTTAAAATCTGACTTGATACTATGTTTTAAAATGTGTTGCCCTTTAAGAGAACAGCATGCTTATCCTTACAAAACGTTCCATATCTCTCTATGATGCAGGGAATTCTGTCAGGAAGATGCACTACTGCTTGGGGCCAAAATGAAATCTCCTTTCAATCAAAGGTGCTGTTTCCTCTTGTTCATGCTTGCTATAAAGACATGCAGCATAGAAGCAAACACCACCCTAGCGTTTGAGCGTGGCGCAACCGGTCAAAATTGAGTTCCATTTCTCTTTGATATTCATGGGCTCAATTCAATATTTCATAGCAAAAACGGCTGTATTGCAGCATATTTCATCATATTTCTACCAAACTGAATTTTCCCAGCTGATTGACGGGTTTGCTTTCAGGTCCTTGTAGTTTATTGTTGCCTGATGTGCAAACTTGGATATGTACCGTATACACACAAGACTTGAAGCCACAAGATCTTCCACAATACATATATATATATAGCTCTACAACTGCTAAACCTCAAAACTAAGACAGACAGAAACGGATGTTTGAAGTGAATCATGTTCTACATTATTCAATACATAAAACTTACCAAAAAGCACACTCCCACAAAGACCCGGACTTTTTCAACCAAGGTCACCTGGAATGTTGCCCGGAGACTGACATGGTTTATAGAACATCCAAATAAGATCCTTAAATATGTATACTATTAGATCTATTATAATCTATCAAATAAATATACGGTTTCATGTTCAATATATGATAGTATATGTATGTAATGAAATTGTAATGAAATGAAATGTAATGAAATGTAATGTAATGTAATGGTATTGCTATAAGATTATATGTATATTGTTTTAAATGCATAGATATAGATACATTCGAGAGACGCCACGGTTCAACCATGCCTTCGCCGACTTCGCTTTCCTCCTTTGCAGGACCTCGACTGCGCCGCGGGCTTTGTTGGTTCAGCACAGTTGCGATGTTCACCAACAGGCGAAGATACCCCGGGTTGATCTTTGTTTTTTTAATAATGGAGCACATGATTGTTTTTTTGAGGTTTATACAACATATAGATATTGTTATATATTTGAATTATAATAGATGTGATATATCATCAATATATATATATATATACTATATATATTATTTTATCACGGTTTAATCATGATTAAGGCTTGTTAATAATGGTTTATAATGGTTTTAAATGAAATAGATGTCAATAGATGTCATTTTGGCGTATTTTAGCTATGGATAGCTGATAGCTATAAGCCTCCCATGTCATCAAACATGACTGGCAATGGGAAATTCCCGAACTAAATGGAAGCGGTAGAACTTCCCCAGCAAGCCACGTTTGATTGCCAGAGGGTGAACAAGATAATTGGTGAATCATGGATATACGACGGGTTTGATCAGGTCGAATTCTAATGTTCATATTAGGGAGTTATTGGCTAAAAATCCGCAATCAGTTTAGCCATGACTCGTTTAGAAATAGCTAAGTAGCTAAGTGCTGGACTTATTAAAGAGACACTAATTCGGGTCATCATTGTTTAACTCTCCCAGGCCATCACCTGTTTTTTGGCTGGCCGTTTTGTGCAGGATTGATGGATTAAAGATCACGACTGAAATGCTGCTGAAATAGTGGTTAGCTGGCAAAAGGTGATGGAAACATAGAGGACATATATGGAAATATATGAGGAAAAATAAGGAAAGCTGTTTTATCCTGCTGTGGCCATCCTCAGAGTATGTTATTTTACCAAAGTGGACCATCAAACAATGCATTTTTTGTGGTGGGAAATTGATGATCAACCTTGAGATGTGAAGCGGCCATGTTCTCAAACGAAACCATTGATGATCATTAAATGCTACTGGGAATCGATTTCTAAAGTGCGGATCGAAGATATTAGGAAGTGGTCAATTTATGTCAGTTTTGTTTCCCTCAGAGGTTCCTACACCTACAAGGGCGAGTGCACGCGGATTCGCTGCGGCCAGCCTAAAGAGGAGCCAAGCATAGCCAAGCCAGTGGCGACGGATAGCTGAGATGGTTGGTAGTGTAGGGTACCCGCTGGCAATGAATGGTTTGCTACTGTATGGTATGGATGGTTTAGTGAGTTTGATTATTCACATTGATTTAGCTATTAAAAATAGTGATTTTCCCTAGCAAACTGCTTAGCTGCCGGGGTAAGTCACCCCCTGGTTTTTGGACCCGGGACATATTTTGATGATCCCAGGAACAGGAATGACAAAGCCCTCACCATCCTGATGACACAATATGTCACAGAGTAAGGGTCTCTTAATTAACTCTTCTTCTCCCCCCATTTTTCTAACTTATGTACATCTGTCATTATATCGTTCATGATTTTTCCAATTTCCAATCGCCGTTTTGGACCTTTTGCGGCGCCCCCGATCCGCCAGGAAGTGGGCCACGCGCGGCTGCACGAGTTTGGCCAAATTCGCCGATGGACCAGCGATATGGAGACCAAGCTGTGAAGTTCATGGAGAAACCAAGTTTTTTGGGATTGAGGACTTCGATGAATCGGACATGTCTGAAATAATCACTGAAGTATTTCTGGATTTTGAATATGTTGAATGTCAAGAAAAGGTATGTGGCTGTGACATGGTTTTGGCAGCGATGACGGATTAATGAAAAAGCAGCAACAGACTGGGCCAGCCCCAACGCATGGAAACAATTATCGCATGTTGATGCATTTTGAATGTGGAGTTCATACACCCTAAGTGCAAACAAAGATAAACGAAGAGACCCTGGGGGATACCAACAGCACAAACCTTAGTTTCATATGTGTGCTTTGTTTCTGCTAGTGTCGGCGATTCGAAGAGCTCAAGCCTTCTAAGTTGAAATCAAAGCTAGTAGTAACCATTCGAATCATACTAACATATACTAACTAATTAACATGGTGCGATCAGTTTGCAAATTCATCCATCAATAACATTCAATAATTCAATATCTATAATCAATGGTCATCAACATCTATCCCTGGTATATTCTGATATATATATATATATCGTATGTGTATACATATATATATACTCATGAGATCTCATGAGCCTATCAAACACATGTTCCATTCATTTCCACAGGATCCAAGAACCCCCCAAGAACAATCCGTGGAAGGAGATCAGCTACGAGTGCGTTCGGGGCTACATCGGCCGTATTCGGGGCATCTGCGGCAAGGCTGGGACCATCTGTGTCTTGTGCACCCACTTTGTGCATGTTGCTATGTCACTCCTTGAACTTAAGCTCCAGTTATACCAGACAGTACATTGACTTCGTTTTTGGAATTTTATTGGATTTTTATTCGTATGTTTGCCAGGATTTTAGACCAATTGGATCACAATTTTATGATATATATATATACCCTCTGGTAATTTAACGTAGCTATTGAAAATGACCATTTATAGTGGATTTTCCCATTGAAAATGGTGAATTTCCATAGTTATGTTAGTTTACCAGAGGGTATATATAACGATCATTCACAGTTTGGCAGGTGCGGCTAGACATGACATTCCCTGCACTCAGACAGAGTCACTAAAGGGCGACTCCGCCAGGATGGCGTTTGGCGTCTCAAAGGGGAATGCACTGAGGTGCCTTTCGGATGGGAATGTCGTGGAAAAACCATAAAGCGTTGAACTGGAAAAGGTATCCATTGGGATTACCCTCTGGTAAACTAACATAGCTATTGAAAATGACCATTTATAGTGGATTTTCCCATTAAAAATGGTGATTTTCCATAGTTATGTTAATTTACCAGAGGGTATGAGTTTTGGGATAACATATCCATTGTGGATGGAAATGACATATAATGATTCTTAGTTTTTGGATTTCTGGGTGGATAGTTTCCTTCGAAACCTCAGTGATCCAGCGTCATTTGGACAGGTTATGTCGCAGGTCGCCTCAAGCGATGCCAGCACAATTTCTGATGGATCTTGAAAAAGCAATCAAACATGAATCTTAGTACTGTATGGTGGTTTGGGACATTTTTTTCCATATATCGGGAATGTCATCATCCCAACTGAGACGAACTCATATTTTTCAGAGGGGTTGAAACCACCAACCAGAATATCTTGTCCTGCAATGGTACTGTATCTCATCAATCTATAAAAGATAATGCCATAATGTGTGCAGCACCCAGCTACACCAGAGAAGTTGCTCATTGATATCACCTGATATCACGGCGTTGTACTTACCGATGTTCCTGCCGAAACTTGCCATGGACCGAAATGAGTAATGTCAAAGCATCAGCAGGAGTCAGTCCATCACGATACACAGCCAGTGGATTATCCTGGGACAAAAGCATGTGTGTGCATCCAAGCTACCGGGTAAGAACCACATGCAAAAATCCAGCTAAAATACAATGCTGAAAAATACAAAAATATGCGTTCCAGAAAATAAACATTGATCTTGAAAACCGCGCATTCGTAAGTACATAATTTTCCTTGAGAAATTATCATTGCTTTTCACATCTGAATTCATTTATCGGAAGGGTTATACAGGGATTCTGAACCAGTTGTCATGGCAATTGTGTTCAATCTGGATGAAATTGAAAGCCTTCAACGCAACGTCAGTAGAAATGATGGTTAAAACAATCCCAAAATGACTGAACTTGTTATGCTTATTCACTGTGTAGTGATTGTTAGATAAGAGGAACAGGGAAAAGGCAATATAATATATATATAATATATAATATAATATAATATAATATATAATATAATATAATATAATATATAATATAATATAATATATAATATAATATAATATATAATATATAATATAATATATAATATAATATATAATATAATATAATATATAATATAATATAATATAATATAATATATAAATATTATAATACAATATAATATAATATAATATATATAATATATAATATATATAATATAATATATATATAATATAATACAATAGTATATATATAATGAATTATAATATATATATACATATTTAATGGATGAACTGGTACAAAATGCATGAAATGTGGATTTCTCAATAATGACAACCTAACTGTAAACCTAGCATTTTGGGGTTGTTTCAATCCCACCCATAAAAATGGTGACGACTTGGGGATGGTTTATTACTGGCTTTACCACATTACAGGGTTTTGTTTATACAGGGGTGGATACTATACAACTGGCTTATTGAGGATTAAGATAAGCCATAATATGAATATGTTTGTTGATTACCAAGCACTACTAACCCAATAAATGTAAGTATTGGGGATTATGATAAGCCATTGCCAATACTACCATCACTAATCCCCAATATATCTGTTGATTATCTAAATCACTTCCGTTTGGATTAAATAGAGTGATCAGCATTCTAACAATTGGTAGTGTGTTGCTAATATGCTTCAATATGCTACTATTATCCTTAACTAATGTACTGCAAATTTGTATTAAATATTGTTTTTGGTTAAGGATAAGCAACATTAGTTAAGGATAACAGTACAATATTGAACCACGCTAAATGGTTCGTATTTCTTATATTGTACTGATATATATATATGGATTAAATATTTTTATTACCCAAAAATTCTTTTGGTTTCTGCTCCTCTCAGGTGGTGTGTCCAAATCCGCCCCTGGTGCCGCGCGCCAAACCTCTTCTGGACGGATGGTGGCACATGGGGATCCGGGGTTAAGGGAAAATGCTAGTTAGTTCAAGTTAATCATCCCGGCTTAGTCATGGTTAACAACCATGTTTGATAGTGGCTAATAATGGTTGATAACGGTTTGTTAACATTCATGCCATTTAATGCTAATCATGGTTAGCAGTGTATGGGATGTGTATGGATAGCACTTAATGAACGGTATAGCGGACAACATAATATGGTTTCCCGTTCGGAAAACGATCGACAAATAGTCGGTTCTCCAGCCATGCTCATACTGGGGATGTAATGAGGATCTAAGAGGCATATTATGGGGTAAATATGGGGGTATAAGGACGAATTGAATATATATATATATATAATTTTATATGATATCTGGACATATATATACATGTGTATATATATATATACATTATATATATACATACATATATATATATATATACATATGACCGCCGTAATAAAAATTTGCTGTATGTGTGTGTGTCTCAGCATTGGTAATTAATGGGGAGATGTGGATATCAATGGGGGGATATTAGGGGATGTCAATAAGGATATAACATATGAAATGTACTAGTGTAGGATTACAGAACAAGATGGATATTTAGTTTGTCCAAGAACTGGGGATACCCCAAATGACCGTCTCAAATCATGATTAGCAGATTAGCAAGTTGGATTTACAAATACTCTATTTTCGAGATTTGGTGTTCATTCAGAAAAACCCACTAAATCTTGCAAGCAAACCAAAAATCATTGCTGGGTCAGAGATTGTGCCATTGTTGTTTTCGGATATTGCAACCTTGGACAAGTCCGTGCAGGAGCCCATGCTGATTCCTGCGTTTGTGCGTTTGCTTGTGTTGGTGACATGCAGCAACTGATGCACAAAGATATTGGCTTGTGGCAGTGGCACCAAGCGGCAAGAGCACAATGGTCCGATGCTCACAAATATGGAGGAGATCAGCATTCTCCAGATGGTTCGAAGCCATCACAAGCCCGGCCGCAGCGCCGCCCATGCGCAGCTTCCCGGAGACAAACCTAGACAAGATGTATTGCTGTGTAGATATGGGTAGATTATATATAACGACCTCACCGCGACGTAGCTGTCAAAGATAGTATCCCCCACTGGCAGTTGGTGAATGTATCGAATTTATGCAGATGATGGGATGGCTGAGCAGCTTGAACAATGCTGATTTTGTGAGATTTGACTAAGTGACTAAATGTGTGAAGCAAGAAACAAAAATCGCAAGTGTGTGTTTGGTGCCCGTGCATGATCACTACTATTCATTGGATGTTGGTGGTTTGTAAATACTGGGTATATGGGTATGCTTCAAAGTCTGACATTTCAAACAGCAACAAACACCAGATGCAACAAACACCAGAGGCACAGGGTATGCTGGTATAGGTTAGACATGTTATATAGGATTATAAATTATAGGTCTATCTAAAAATCATATATACCCCCCAAATAGCCATTTTTGCAGGGAAAATGCTGCTTGACCACTGGATTTAGGGGCATCCTATTTTCAGGCCACACCATATATCAAAGTATCGTGGTGACCACATATTTACACCCAAACCATCAAACCCACGACCGCTGCAGGAGCCCCATGAGTTGGAAAATCGCACGTGGCAAGCGGGGACGTCTTTGCGCTATCAGTGCGAAGAGCCTTTCACAGGCGGGAAGAGGTGATGGTAGTGGAAGGTCAACATAGGTAAACTGGGCTGAATGGATTGCAGCCATGAAGTGAACTTACTTGGGTATGGATCAATACCTATTAATACCATTTTTAGTGGGTTATTCACATCCATAAATCCCAGCTATAAACAGCGACAAAACAGCCATAAACAGCGACAGAATGCGAGGCGTGACCCCTGAACAGTGCAGCAACAGGAACCATAGGAAACTGTACAGTAAACACCACCAGATGATCTCCGGAGGCACGATCACAGCTACCTGCGAGGACTCACGGATTTGCGGGGATTCATGGGGATTATATGAGGATTTATTTATATATAATATAATATATATAATATATATATATAATATATATAATATATATATATTATATTATACTATTATATATATGGTGTTTTATCATCTTTCACACTAATACCATGGTCCATTGATATTGTTTTTGTTTATTAAACGAATGGTAAGTGCCTTGGAACGAATTGAGTTTTTTGAACATCTCTGGGCTTTTCTGGTCTTAACTTTTGACCGCGAAGCTGGGTCCATAATGATTGGGACATCTCATTGGTCATACCCAAAGTACCAGCCATTGTGTTTCTCCTTTCAGGATCATTTGCGTAGTGTCCAACAGACTTCATGTTAAGATCAAAATATGGCAAACATTTGGAAGAAGATTGCAATATATTCATATGATTTCATATATATGTATACATGCATATATACATAATATTTCAAGATATTCCAAGATGTGTCCGCCCCTTGTGATTCTGATCTTCTGTGCTTTGGAAAGGGACGGATCACCCTCCGATAATCAAACGTAGCAGTAGAACATCCACCATTTATAGATGGCTTTCATATTTGAACTTTCATTTATAGCTAGCCACGGTTGATTGCTGGAGAGTATCGCAAAATGAATGGACAGGACGGTTGCGTTTCGACTAGTGGCTGTGGGTTTGGCATTTCCCCACAATATCACTAGAACATGAAACATAATTATAGAATTACAAGGAATTACTGTAATCAACAGTTGGGTTTACCAAGTTTACCATCAAATTAACAAGAATGCTATTCAAATATGTTTGGACATGTTTGGACATACTGTAATTTTGTTTGCAAGATTACTTGTGTTCTTGCCTGATATTTTTCCCAAAAGCATCTTCGATGCTTGGGTTCTCGTTTAGTTGTTTAACCGCGTGGGGGAGCGAGCTGATTTGAACGGTGGTGTGCGGACGGTGTGGGTGCAAGGGAAAGGAAGGGAAAGGAAGGGAAAGAAAGAGAGAAAGGGAAAGGAACCGCCGCACCACCCCGTCCGTTGAAAATTGGGAACAGGGCCCTGTCATTTCAGGCATGCGTTTTCTGTAAATTCAACCAGTATGTTTTTGTGGGTGCAAAAACGCCGTTTTATTTACAGATGGACGGGTGGATAGATAGATAGATAGATAGATAGATAGACAGATAGGTAGACAGATAGATGTATGTGCGTGTGAGCGTTACAACCATTCCTACAGCGCCTTGTTTGGTATTCACTATGACTATTGGTTTTATTTGAATATGTAGAAGGCGGTGCCCCCAAGTCAGAAATTGTGTTTTTACTGTACACCATGAACTTTAGCTATATCTACTTGTACCATACGCTTTAGACCTAGATATGTATAGATATGTCAGTTGTAAACCAACGTAGCCAACATAAATCAATTACTAGTTCCCAGGTGTTTTTTGTGACAACTTTTGTTTGTTATTTTTTGCTAGTCAAACGACCTCTTTGTTTATTGGGAACCAACAGCCTCTTCTCCCAGGACGACGGTTCCTTCCAACTCCAGGGCCGATGCGTGCGGCGCTGCACGACGCCGCCGGCGCTGCCCAACAGCATCGCTGTGTACAACAACAGCTTGGCGCAGACAGGTGCCACGTCTGCCAGATGTTCGATGAGTGTTTTTTTAGGGATTGAAACCATGGGATATGGGAAAAACACCAATAGTGTTTGAAAAACATGTTAAACCATGTTGATATATCCTTTTCCCATGAAAATGTTGAGGGATGCTAGGTTTAAAAGGATCATATATTTCATGGGAAAGTAAGATAAGGAGACAGATCACCCACAAATTGATATGTGGCACTCCTTAGGTTGCGTTTGAAAGTGGGGTTATAACGGCTACATACAGGAAAAAATGTTCCGGGGAAAATGATGGTTAAGCAGTGGATGGAGGACCTGTAGGAGTATCCAATTGTACGGCTTGTGAGGGACAAACATGGAGATAAAGAACTGGTCAACAAGCATGGTTAGTTACACACCATTTATGTTTGGGGTCAATCCTACGAAATGGGCTCTTATTGGCAGGGTTCATCACGAATTTGCCAGGTACATTAATTTCATAATTCACGATTTGATATGGTGATAGTCACTTTTTTTCCTGCAAGGGCGCTTGCCATTGCGGCCGGAAACCAATGCCCGTTCTTTTCCACCAGATTTTTGCGTGATGACTGTCTGGATGCTCGAAACGGTTGCCACAATATGATGATCGTTTTCGGGTGAACCGTTGCCACAATTTTGGTTCCAACAATGACTAAGATCATTTTTCAGCAGTTAAACCTTTCATCGTGGTCATCAACAAAGAATCCTGACAGCAGTTTTGCATGCACATGAACTGACCCCTGAACCTAAGGTTTTGCTGACTTTTAGCTCAACAACTGGATTTGTTTATCCACAATCGTGTTTTCTTTGTGACACTAATCATTCTGGAAGTGTTTCATTGTTTCATTTCAGGATATAGGATTCTGTCAAGCGGAAACGGCAAAAGCAGTGAGTTTTACGATACAGGGGAAACCAAGGAGGTCTGGTTCATAAACATGGATAAAATCACGATATTATCAAGACCATTGTTTGTTCGAGAATTGTATTTATGAAAAACGTGCAGGAACTAGAGTGAACCCTAATTTCGAATAAGCAAACATGGTCAAGACCAATAGAAAAAACGTACGTTCCAATATAGTTCGTTGATGTTTGTTGGTATTTTTGTTTCCGGCGCTTGAAAAAATGCGGAACTGCGGGCCGAGGTTTCTTCGAAGGTCTTCGTGTCACCTACCAATGTAGCCCAGGATACGGAGGCAATGAGGGGCTTGGGATAGTTGCGAAATCCTGTATCAGTTGGTAGATCTGGTAGTAGATGCTTTATCCATGTCTATCCCATTATAACAATTTTGCTTTATTTACAGTGTTTCACAGTTTCCGCTGTAGTATATATATATATATAGCTAGCAAATGGTGCAGGATTTCCTCAATTCACAGTACCTCTGTTGAGTTTTTGTTGTAGGGGCTTGTGTATAGAAAATTAGATAATTAGATGATGGTTTATTGTGGATCATTACACACCCTTTTCTCAGCATACAGATGGACAAAGCGCTATGGCATGGGATATGGGTACTTTTTGGCAAAGCGGATTTGTAGGTATCTAACATTGGTTTTCTGTTGTGGAGTGTGATGGTGAACAAATCAATCCTGGTGCCCTAACTGCTCTGATGGGGGATATGAGGATGATCCCCAGCTGTTGAATCCCCCAGGTTGCCCTTTGGGTATGCGCGCATTCAACAGTTTATATAGTTTCTCGTGATGTTTTTCTCCATTTGCAACTCATTGACGTCGGAGACCATTGCCAGCTTATATAGATTACAGGACATTACAGGTGAAACTAGTTCGCGGCCCTGGGGGCAATCCCTGAAGTAATCCCAAGTGTCTTCAGTGACAGTTTTCTTCTTTATTTTGTTGTTGTTGTTGTTGTTGTGGTCGTCGTCGTCGTCGTCGTTGTTGTTGTTGTTGTCGTCGTCGTCGTCGTTGTTGTTGTCGTCGTCGTCGTCGTTGTTGTTGTTGTTGTTGTTTGGAAGCACCATATCAGCCCTGATACTCCCCAGTTTTGTTACCTACTTTGTTTTAGTCTGTTTCTCTGAAATCCACATGTTTGCTTAAAGCCATGTGTTGACGATATAATTTTATGATAATTTATGTGGTTATGAACCATGTGGATTCAACCACATTTAATCAATATTTGACATCATGTAACTGTGTTAGTGGAATCCGCATGTATCCAGCAAGTTTTGGCGGTTGAACATGGCTCGCTTTTCCTGATCAGCCTCAGTATTTGATTGAAATATCTGGAGAAATGATGTCAAAATCATTTGTAAAAGCATTTTTCAACTCTGAATCTGATTGAATCTGTAGTTTTTTGGGGATTTCGTACCACGGCAGGTACGCTCGTGGCCACCTGCAGGGAGGATGGCAAGTACAGCTGCTCGGCGCTTTAGGGTTCAACGGCACGACTTCGGAAACTCAGAGGATGTTTAAAAACCTCCACTGGATGGATGATATATAACAATATATGATACTGTAATAGATAATAGTAACAATACTAATGGATAATAGATGATAATAGTAGTAGTAAGAATGATATGCATATCAATATTATGATGATAATCGGGAAACATGAATCATATTAATTACATCAAAAACATTTTTTATCAATAACTATTTCTAATAGAGAACATGATGATAATCCAGTGGGTGGACAAGAATAACGATAATGTAAATCATAATGATAAGGGTAATAAGAGTAAACTGGAAACAAACAGTATGTAATTAGTAATAGTAGATGGCAATGATTATTTTCCTTAGAAAAAAACGATGATATTATGATAACAATCCAGTGGATGGAATGGGAGGGGTAGACTATGTCCAGACAAGCGTAAATCATCCCATTTACATGGTGCCAACATGGGATTGATGGGTTTATATGGGTGTAATGGGATTTAAGAAAATATACTATATATATATACTGTACATATATATTATAGGTAATAGGTACATGTAATGGGATAATTTTGGGAGATATCACCAACTTAATATGATGTTTTCTGGATAAACTTATCAACTTACCAGTAACTTAACAGTTTCTTATGGGCCCATTGAAATCCAGTACCACTTAGTTCGAGAATTGACCACCTTTGAGCTGGGACCCATTATATAGATCTCACGCTTGTGATCTTGCCCCCATATGGGGCTGTCCGAAAATGGGGAAAAAAAAGGTCCCCGAAATGGCCATTTACCACTAGATTATACTATAGATTTGGATCATACAGAGGCCTCATGAAAAAGTGTGTTGATATTTTCTGGGATGCTATGAATCACGATTTCTTCTGGTATGTTTGGCGTGTTGTTTCCTGTTGTTCGTTTTTGTGGTTTTTTGGAGTGCAATGTACTGATATCATTTAATGCTCTGCAATGTGATGCGCCACATGATGTCAATGCATTGATGAAGGAGTAAATCTTACTGGTGCTTAGCAGGGAATTTTCGGGAATGATCCACAATAATAACTATCAATAATCATCCCATTCCCTCCATTCCCATCCATTCCCTACTAAGCGCCAGTAAGAAATTGATTATACTCAACCGTTCTGCAAGGCAATTTGTGAAAATTTCTTGCCATGCCTCGGCTATCGTATTCTGTGGTCTGAATCTCGTCCATGAACTTCGATTTGGTTGTTGGATTCATTGCCCACTCTATGCATTGTACCATATACCCTCCTGTAGTTAAACCGGGCAATGGAACATCTGTAATTTATAAATGGATTCCCCACTAACCCCTATGTTTTTAGGTGATTTTCCAGCTAGCCATGTTTGATTACCAAAGGGTACTTCACTAGTGAAATGTCATTCTAACATAGGCTGAGTCTCCCAGTTCCAAGCTGCGAGGTGTTGAAGGCGGCTGCAAGCTGCGCTGCACCGATCTGCAGAGTTTTCTGCAGAGGGAGTTTGGCGCATCCTGGAAGGTGAGGGGGTTGGCATCTCTTGGCTGGTTGGTGGTTTGGAACATTTTTTATTTTTCCATCTATTGGGAATAATAACCCCAACTGACGAACTCATATTTTTCAGAGGGTTTGAAACCACCAACCAGTTGGTTTTTAGGCTAATGGATAGCTTTATGGTACATATATCACATGTGGCTAGCCGTTAGAATCCCCGAACTAAATGGAGCTTTTGATGCGACAAAGATCTTTTTAAATGGCATTGCCATGGATTACCCAAGGGTATCTACAATTAATGATAGTTATAAAATGTTATAAACCAACTGCTAGCTGGGGGTCGCCACCTTTTTTTTTCCGAGTTTCGATGTAGATCCCAGGTTTTAGGACCAGGTTTTTCGACAATTCCCGTTCCAAACTTTTGGATTTTGACTATTTAGGTTTGTAGGATAGGGTGATGTGGTAGACCGATTGTGTGGTTTGAGTGGAGATTCCTATTGAAGAAGGTGAAAATTGTGGTACTCTGTTTTGGCGTGCCTAAAAATGTTGGGGGTTTAGATAAAACAGTGTATATATGTACTGTAAGCCCAATGATGATTGATTTATCTGCCCTTTTCGTTGAATAAAAATTCAATATTGGTTGGTTAACAACCCTCAAACCATTTGTTCAGTTTTGGTGTGAAAACAGGGTGCCCTAAATCCATGGGTTGATTATCATGTTCCTGATCAAAATGAGCATAAATTGGAGGAGTACCACCCCATACACACCCCAACGACTCAGACTCAGATTATCTGGTTGGTGGTTTGGAACTGTTTTTTTCCATTTCATATATGGGAAAATCCTTCCCATTGACTTTCATATTTATTCAAGATGGTTAAAACCACCAACCAGTTATTAGTGATTTATTGGGTGATTTATCCCAGTGGCTTCCCATGAGATCCCCATTTACTGATGATTCTCCTCAATTTTGATGCTGAAATATCATGAAATATCTCCACCCCAGAGATTCCCAAGGGGCCAGAGATCTCCCAGAGATCCCCAGAGATCTCCCAGAGATCTCCAGGACGAGCTTCACATGAATTCTTCCGAGAACCTGGATCTCACAGGAACTGGGCAGGTGACACCTGAGGAAGAATGGTGGTATTAGAACACAGAATGCGGATATAAAATATAGAATATTTAGATACAACAAGTAATATATATATATATATATATTTATTTATATTTATATTTATATTTATATTATATATATATGGTTGGTGGTTTGGAACATTTTTATTTTTCCATATATTGGGAATAGTAACCCCAACTGGCTAATACTTTTCAGAGGGGTTCAAACCACCAACCAGATTTAGATATAAAAAGTTGATATACGTGGGCTAAAGATTGGACTAGTTTTGATATGACGGAATATTCATGGGAAACATGGGGGGATATAATATGATTTGCCATGGTTGTGACTGAAATCGTTTGAATGATTAATATATATCACATATTATATTAATGTATATTATAGAGCTTCGCACACCGGCGATGCCATAAGGGTTGTTGATCATGATGGATTTGAGCAGCAAACATGCGGAAAACATGGATATCAGGGGTATGAAAGGGATGTAAACCAACAAACTGATTTGGATTTTCCGAAAGATGCTACGATGAAGTCTTGACGTCGGGATGGATTTGGATGCCATTTGTGTGCAGCTGCGCGCTACACAAAGAATCAGTCAAAAGTTGCCCCTACCCAAGTTGGGCCTGAAAGTGGTGTGTATTAGATGATATACTGTACATTCCTGTACAAAAAACTCCCTCAAAAGTTGACCTGAATGAGACACGATACAACTGAACTTAGCAATTTCTAGCCTGAAAATTCGGCTCCTGATGTTTTTTTTTCGTTGATTTTTCTGATTTCCCTGGCCGCCTTCGTTATCCCCCTGGGTCCAGGCGGATCTGGTCCCACTGCGTTGTGGCGTGGGCCTGGAGGGTCAGCCTTTGGCAGCATGCCATGAGGGCAAGTGGCGCTTGCTAGGCGCAACAACGTGGAGGTTTTTAACGGGAGAATCAACCTTGCTGAATGTTGAAGTGCCATTGTTGGACTAGTTTGATATATCAAACTATGCTTTATGATGGTTTATGCTAAATATTCATATGATATGATTTGTTGTGGTGGTTACATGAGGTTATAAACCAAGAAACATGACTGGAGAGCACCACCTTGTATGATTTATAATGAAATATGGTATTTCGTAGATACCTGAAATGAATTGAGTTTTTATGTAAAACCCAGGTTTTGGAGATGTTTTGCGTAGTTCACTTGGACCAAACTAGAATTCAGCGAAAGATCAGCGAAAGCTTCATCTTGGAGTCATTTTGGAGGGAGACGGACCTGTTTGGCCCTGGATGGTCTGCAATCAGACAGGGCGAATTTTGATGATTTCCCAGCAGCCCGCCATGGTTGATTACCGGGTATGTTTGAACGTAGATGCTTGTTGCTTTTACAAAAACTCCGGTAATTCAACATATAGCAATTGAAAATGGCCCATTTGTCATTTACCATACATATATATATATATATCTAGTAAAAGTGGCGATTTCCATTAAAAAAAATGTTCGTTTCACCAGATGGCCAGTTGTTATATGGTACCGTGTGCCATCCTGAGATAGGCGCCTTGGCCGGTACAGGCGATGCCTGCCGGCCCTTCCAAACCTCACAGGGATGCAGGTGCCGCCGCGAGGGTCCGGTTTTAGCCACGAAGAGACAAAGCCAGAAATGACAGTTGAAAATGGGAAAATGGATGGGGAATGATGGTTAAATGATGGAAATGAGATTGTTTTGTTGGAAAAAATCATCCCCAGAAACGATCATTGACAGTTGAATCATTTCAATGATGTCGTTTCCTTAAAAATGCAGGCCGAGTGACTAAGTGCGAGGCATGGCCATTTTGAAACTGCAAAACTTCGGGGATCTTTGGGGCTGACGTGGCTAAATCCACGACATGTTTTAAATAGACTTCACGCTATAAATCTTGGCAAATCAGCACATGATTTTCTCAATCTGTTGGTGTTTGAGTTGTGATGCGCACCAAGCATTGTGTATTCTTCAATTCAGTATGGGCATGTTCAGGGTGCAGGAACCACATCTTGGCAATCTTCATCCTCCCCATGACATCGTAGAAAAGTGCACCCAATCATTGGCATCTGTTGGCACCTGCAAGGTGTAAGCTTCGATGGAAGTACTGCAAGGGGCTTTTCCAGAGTCTTGGCAGATTCGGTCCTAGATCACCCCTATGGCGCCAAGCACTGTAACAAGATACCCTCGGATTTCACCACCTGTACCCTCTGGTCCAACGTGGCCGGAAAGTCCCCGAACTAAATGTAGCTTTGAATGGGAAGAAAACATCTGATAAATGGCGGATTTTCAATTGCCATGTTTGATTTCCGGAGGGTATCCGGAGTGATTGCTGTTCTTGTTGCTTCTGTTTTCATCACCACTCGAGTTTTGGACTCCACATGTGCCGTATGTTTCAACCTAATTGCACCAGCATTCTCGCAACATCTCATAACCCATCTCTGAATGGGATAGACCATGACCCCAGTAAGATATGGTAACTTGCTTCCCAGCATAGGATATCATAGGATGACCCAAGAGCCCTGGCCAAGGGCCCAAGGGCCCCCAGATTTATTTCGGTGAACCTGGATGGGTAATGCCGACGCTGTGTGTTTATCGTGTGTCTATAACACTCCTTAAAATGTAGGCTAAAGAGGCTAAAGATCCGATATTTCTCATGAACATACATGATTGTGCTTATCACTCAATCGATATAAATCAAAAAAACTTAATAATATCCGGTATCAGTTGTTGATTAGATATCCAGATTTTGGTTACCCATGTGATTAACTAGTACTCCAAATCCCATGGTCGATTGCCATTCTCCGCGAGCCACGCCATGTATTGGGGTATGGGGATGGTCATCAATCCATTTTCACAGGGATTTATGATCTATGACAGACAAACATGATGACCCTCTGGTAATCTAACATAACTATGGAAAGATCCACCATTTTGAATGAGACAATCAACTATTTCTATGGCCAGTTTCAATAGCTTTTTGTATGTTTACCAGGCCGGGTACCCATGATGTTTGGATTCCCCATGTGGGACGACCGTCCCCCAGGAACAAGTGCATCCTGTGGCACGGCTGCCACCCGGCCAGCGAAAACGACGCGCTCAGCTGGTGTCAGGCGACGGTGATGAACCGCTGGGGGGCCTCCAAGTCCTAAACCACTGGTTTCTATGGGGTATATTTCATATTAGGGGGAAGGGATTAGTAAACCTGACTAAGGGGTAAATCATCAAAGAGAATCATGATTCAGCATCAAAAATGGCGATTGAAAGTGATTGATTCAATATATGTAATTGCTCCTCAACCAATAATGGGGAACCCACATGCCAGCTGCGACTATATGAATTGGGGGATCAACGTCCAGTTGCATCGCCAGGTGGTCCGGGGGTGAACATTAGTGACATTCGGTTGGACACACGTGAATGACACTGTTTAAGTTCAACGTTTGTAAGACCCACTATTACGGTTATTACGGTCAAATTCCCTGAGACCCCGAATGATAGGACCCTAGGATGTGATAGGGGGTTGGCATCAAAGATTGTTGACCAAAAGATTGGCAAAAAGCGGACAAACAGTCTATTTCATCCAAATTTATCTTGCAGTTTAGGTATCTCTGATGATAAGCCTACCCAAAGAGATCCGAAGGGCATAGCCACCATTGGTAATGAGAATTCTTAGTGCCATCACAATGAATCGCAAAAGAGGAACTATGTCCATTCATTGGCTCTTGGTCCATTCATGATGTTATTGGAAACTCCGAACAGCGTATCATTGGGAGTTGTTCAATCTGGAGGCTCTTGATTCATGATGAAGTCATATTGGGGGTTATGCCTACCCAGTATGAGACGGAATTCTCGACCTCAAGAACCCATCGATGCGGACAAAAACATCTCCGGCAATCTACCCTGGAAGATAGCTGCTATCCCCACTGACCGCCTGAAGAAATGGCTTTGGAAGATGCTTTTTCCTGTCTGGAAAGTGTAACTTTCCTATTTGTTTGTCAAGTCAGGAGCTGGCCTATTGTGGGAGTTTGATGGATTTTGCATACGCCATATGCATCCATATGCATCATACAGCTGTGTTTCGGATTGAAAGCAAATCTCCACTGGTTGCTTCAAAGACATTCCAAAGTTCGAAACACAGGCTCCATGGTTGCTTCAAAGCATTCCCAGTGACTCATCCAGTCGACTCGCAGTCGAGTTCTAGGTGGAAGCCAACACTTGCGGCCGAAACACCTGGGACTATTGCGTGGGAGAAGGTCTTCAGGAAGCCACTGAGGTGCGGTTTCCGTTTCCGTGGCATAAAGCTACCATGGGGATGGTTTCTACCATGAAAATGCTGTTGGGGATGGATTATGAAATTGGGTTTATATGGGTTTACATTACAGTAGAGTCCACAACTCCGCAACCATCTGTTAGTATCAGATGCATTTCTGGACTAAATCTCCATTAGTTCCCATATGTATATATATATGTGTGTGTGTAAGTAACATCAGGTCTAAACGTAAAATTGCTCAATTGCTCCCTATATAGAAACTATCAGTTTAAATCTGTACAAAAGTATTACGCATAAGGAAATTGTACAGCATTTTTGCATACCCTGCCAATTTCCTCTGCAAAGTTTTTTTCCCCACATCTTTGTGTGGGGTTCTTGTTTTTGGTTGTGCACTCGCGTCCGCTCCTCCTCCCGCCCCTCCTACTCTCTCACACACAACTCTCTCACACACAACTCTCTCACACACAACTCCCTCACACACAACTTACTCACACACAACTCTCTCACACACAACACTCACACACAACTCTCTCACACACAACTTGCTCACACACACAACTCTCCCACACACACCACTCGCACACACAACTCCCCCCACACACACAACACTCTCACACACAACTCTCCCACACACACACACACACAACACCCTCACACACACAAATCACTGTGGCAGGCGTGGCGCTTTATGGCACTGGGCTGGCTCTGGTGGCGCGCTTGGTTCCCGTTTGTCGCCGTTGACGCCGCGGCTGTTTGTGTGGCAGGCATGGCATTTGGAAGCATCTGTAGAGTGAAGAGAAACGGAGATGAGAATAAGAAGATGAAGAGGAACAAAAAATGAAAAACAAAGACTTGAAGAGAAAGGGATTCAAGACCCGTGAAACAATTTCCCCTTCCCCCGCCAGCTCACACTGGGTGATTTCTGACTTCATGACCTCCACCTCGCAGATGAAAGTTTCCTGAGCTATCCACAGGGCAAATGGGATCATAAATTTGAAGACATCACATGTCCAAACGTGGTTCCTGGTTGAAAGAAAAACAGCACCCCATTTAAAAATATATATATATATAGATACAGTCGATACAGTTACATGAAACTCATGAAAGATTATTGAGACATGCTTCAGGATCCTACCCGCAGCACTTGACGATTTCTTGAAGTAGTTTACCCCGATTCCCCTTACCCTTAGCCTTCCCACGGTTGAAGATGAGAATTTCATTTGAAACCTTTTTTGGTGCCATCGGCTGGTGGGGTTCTGGTTCGCAGATCAATGGCTGGTGCTGTTGGGCACCATCCGGGCACCTGAATGGGGTGAGAGGCCAATAGATTGGAAAGGCTCGAAGGGTTGAATGGTTCAGCTGCTGTGCATCAGGAAACAGAAGATGCACACATTCTTCAGCATAGTCTTCATAACATAAACATTGGGATCGACAGGCGGTCAGAGAATGAATGTTTGGGGATCTGAGGTGTCCGCAAAGAAATGCAGAACCCCCGAAACCCTCATGTCTCCGAAAGGACTGGGGATGAAGAGTTGGGTCTTCATTTGGACTAATTACGAAGTTTCTTGGCTGACCGGCCTGGGAAGTGGGAAGATGGTGTGCCACACCTATGGGGTCTTTTTTGTAAGGGGTCCTGTCCTTTGCGGAAACGTGGGTGTTAGCTCGACATAGCCACGATTTCCCGCCATTTAACATGCACGGACAGTCGGATGGATTTTCAGATGCTGGCTTGCCAAACGAAAACCTCAAATCATCTCAAACAGATTTCAATGTGAGGACTGGAGGAGCATGTTGAACAAAAAGGAACCTTGTTCAGATTGCAAGTCTGAAATGATAGTAGTTGTGGATGCCGCTGCTCTGATGAGGCTTTCATAGCTGTGATCAGGTAGTGCAAGTCAAGCTGCTGACAGCCTCAGAGTCGAAAAGATGTGGTCTTTGATGCATGTGTGTCAGCACTTTCGAATACCTAGGGCAGAACATCTTATGACAGAAGCTGTGCCAATCGCGGGTCAGGCACCCACTCCTAGATCTACGCGCAGGGATGCACAGACGGCAGCCCGCAGCCATGGAGCCTGTAACCTTCAGCTTTGCACAAGTACTCTGGGACTTTCTGGGGGCTTGATGGGTTCTGGGGCGACCCCGCTGACCATGGCAATGTCAATGAAAACGGCGACTGCAGCAGTTGGAGCTGCATCGACTTCTGCAGCGATCGCAGGAGCAACAACTGCAAAGACAGCAGTTCCAACATCGCCCATTTGGGTTCCAGTGGTGACTGGGGCTGCAGTGGTTGCAGCTGTCTTAGCAGTTGCCGCAGGAACAGCTACATTTCTGCAGTTCGCATGTGAGACCCAGGACTCCATGGACGCTCAGAGCGCATCGGCAGACCGCGTTCCAAGAATTTACGCCAAAGCAACCTACAGCATGCCACTTGCCAATTCTGCCAAAGGCTGGGTGAGGGGCTACAACGGCCTTGTTTTCAAATGCACCCTGCACACTGTGTGGCAGGCGTGGCACTTATGGCACTGGGCTGGCTCTGGTGGCGCGCTTGGTTCCCATTTGTCGCCATGGACGCGGCAGGCGTGGCATTTGGAAGCATCGACCTCCATTCTGTGTGGCAGGCGTGTTACTTGGCGCAAGTGTCTTGGCGCAACTGTCTTTGGCCACACATGGCACACAACAATTTCACACACAACTCTCACACATACAACTCTCTCACACATAGCTCTTTCACACAATCTCTCTTCCACCATCTCCACGCAACTCATACCCACTTTCTCACACACAACCTTCTCACGCAAACAACTCTCTCACACACAACTGACCCCCACAGGTCTCTCGCACACAACTCTCTCATACGCACCTCTTTCACACAATCTCTCTCCCACCATGTCCACGCAACTCACACACACACTTTCTCACACACAATTTGCTGACACACAACCTTCTCACAAGCAACTCTCACGCAATTTTATCATACGTACCTCTTTCACGCAATCTGCCTCCTGACGCCTCCACAGAACCCACACATACTTTACTTTTTCAAATGCATATTATAAACCTTCTCACACACAACCTTCTTACACAGAACTCTCTCACTCGATCTGTTCCACCATCTCCTTTCTCTTGCCTGCCTTTCCCATCCCGTCTTCACCTTTTTTTTGCTACTTATTGGGAGAAATCTGGTCCTTTAATTTATCAATTACGCCTTTTGGTTGCATTAGAAACTGGTGTGCTGATTTCATAGAGGTGTATTTTCTGGTTCTGATTCTATAGTGAGCCTCTTGCGGGGTTTTGGACTAAACGTCCTCGACATGGTGGTTCTGATTCTATAGAGGGTAATTTTTTGTTTCAAGAGCCTGATTTTATCATTGTAGAAAGTGTTATTCTTGTTATCAAATTGGGCAAGTAAGAAGATCTTTGCTCTCAAGTTCCTTTAATTTTATTTATATTGTCAACAATGGTTGATAATATCAATGAATAGGATTTGAGATTTGTGCCCCTCCCTCCTCATGTGGTTCCTCGCTTGCATGAAGAGCTGTTTTGAACCCTGCTCACCTACATCTCCAAGCCACAGGAACCACTGAGGCACAAGAAAGTTTCACGGTGGTTTAAGGTGGTCTAAGTATACATTGGTGCAACAGAACGGCAATATAATTTCTTGTCAAGTATCTTCATGACAGCATTTGTTGCATGAGGTGATTATTATATATTTATATACAATTTAGTATTTATTTTTTGTCTATTTGTCATATCGTGTACTGTCTGTTTGTTTCTACTTGTTTTCCATTCACTCGCAACATCACCACATGGAGGGAGGAACCTGGGTTTCCGTGGGTTCCTGATTCTATAATATTCTATACACGGGTAGGGGTGCATGGGTTTCTGTGGGTGAGTTCCTCTTTCGTAGACTAGCATAGCTGGCCATTTTTTAAACCAAACCAAGAAATCACAATAGATCACAAAAAAACGGATCTCCAGTGTATTTGTTGTTTTGACCTGTTTCATGTTGAATCTATGTCAGATGCCCTGCACACGGCTCTGTTCAATCCATATGTGCTTTCCTCTCCAGACTTTCATCTGTAGATTTTAATGGTTTTAATTAGAACGTTTTACTATTTTTATGTTTTTTAATAGTTCACGATGATTTAAAACATATTTGCAGTTATTTTAGTTCGGGTTTATAGGGTTCCAAAAATAGTAGGACAAAGAAGCAAACAATTTTCAAATTGCGTGCCTGTTGTCACCTATTGTCTACAAAGGACTTGAAAACATGATTTTCCGATGCGTTTTGCAGATGGGCCAAGTCAACATTGAGAAAAACCCGTGTGCACCGTGCCTTCTCAAAGGCTCTGATCCTATAGAGGGGAATTCCACAAAAATGGGGCATTAAGTCAGTACCCCGTACTCCTAGATTCTATAGAGGGCCATTTTGATGAGGTTTGTGGATTCTGTAGAGGGAGGGGGGGTGTATACATTCCCCATTTATCCGTTTCAAAAGAATCTGTGAATACAGGGTAATAACTGAATTCGAAGGGACATATTTTTGCCAGGTCGGTAATTCCATGAATTTCCCCGAATTGGATGAATGATATGAATATGAATGCCTTTTATTTGAGATCAAGAAACACCTAAACCCATTTCGAATGGAAAAGAGGGTTCCACCGGAAGCAAGGTTGTTATGCCATCGGAAACCCGCGCGGTGTTCCTCCGCTTCGGGCTTTGCGCCGGGGCGCGCCTGGGGCGGATGGCCGGCGAGATGTAGGGTATAAAGATACCCCATTTATTGATATTTATAGATGCTGGGTTTGAATTGCCTTTTGTTGGGAATTTCCATTTCTCCAATGCCATGGTCATTGACGTTTTACCGTAATAGGAAATCATCGAAGTTGCGGTAGCAATAGAATTTGAATTGGTTGGTATCAGTACAGAACCATCCAGTTTCGGGGTTTCATAGAAGTTCATTGGTTTGATCCATGACTATTGCTTGATGCCCCCGTTAGTGACAAAGTGGCAGAAGATACCACCTGGTGCAGGCGTTTGGTTGCGGACTACACTTGCATCAACTAGTTTACCAAGAACACCAAGGGTATGACATCTCTATACTCGGATGCTGCCTCCATTTTATCACATCTGATAGCTGAAAATTGCCACGTATGATATCTGGTGGTGCTAACCCAAGAAAAAGGGATGAAAGCGTGGATGAGTATTCACGAAGAAGACCTATCACCTTATGTGAACAGAAGGGTATAGGGCGCCATTTGGTTTTGATCCTTAGGCTGATGGACCTCATAAGAAAGCCTAGTTGCTCATGGTTTGTATAGTTACAACATTACAAAACCATCATATTATTTAATTTAAAAACAATAACACCCAAAAAGATGGAACATTAAATCATTAAATGTATTCATATTTACATTAAATGTATTCATATTTAATTTTTAATCCTTATTCTAGCAGTACTTTACTCTTGAATCTTTTTGCTGGTCAAAACGCCATCATCAAACCATCTAATTCACACCATAATGACAGCCACAATAAACATATACATAAAACATATTAAAACATGACATAAAACCCATCGATTTCAGATGGAATTCCCTCACCAGGACTGGACTGATGGGACGGGACGCCTCGAAACGCCGGGTACCTCGAAAGGCAGTGGTCCTTTTGGCGATTGCCCTGCTGTGGATTTGGAAGCTTCGACTTGGACGAGGTCCCAGGGTCCAAGGGCGCTTCTGCTTCAGACCACCTATGGCGGACCGTCAATTTGGGGATGATTCAGATGATTTATTCTGGTGTTATATTGTGTTTACTAACATGAACATATATGAAAATTATAGGATGTGTATGCTCTGGATGAATTCTAGTGACCTCGCTGTGTGAATTATAGCAACCTCACGTCGTAACGTCACTGGAATGATGCTCAGAAAGGGGAATCATTCTCAAGTTGCTTTACTTCAGCTATTTTCAGGTCAGTGAATTGGTATAATTCAGCCAGATATATCTATGGTTCATGGGATTTATAAACCAAATTACTACTGTGGTTTTACTGAGCAGGGGCTGCTAAGCCCCTGTTGACTGATGATTATATGGGGTTCTACTATCCAAAGCTATCCAAGTTTTGTCGGGATGCAGTCGCAATCCATGAGGTGGAAAATATGTGTTTAACCTAGTAGTGAAAAGGGAGAACAGAGGGTACTGAACATTTGTCGAATAGCGAGTTGTATGATGTATTTTATCATCTTATGGGATTATTGTTTAACCATCTTCAGGGAATATTATGGGGTTGATATCGGCATATTTTATGGGATACCTTTGACCAATAATATGTTCAAGAAAGATAACCTTGTTGCTTCGTTACTGTATTTGATGCGGGTTGAATCATCATTTAATTATAATAGGGATTCTACCCATCTAAAATGTCAGGGATATGATTGATCAAAAACGGTTTGTTATTCTCTATCATCATTTGATCGAAACTAGCTATCTGGTTAATTATCTATCTACCCATCCATCCCTCCATCCGAACATCCATCCATCCATCTATCTATCTGTCAACCTTATATGTTTATTTGTCTATCTGTGGGTTATTGTACGCCATGGACCGGGAACTCCGAGACACCAAACAGTTTAAGAGGATTATACCGATGCAAAGAGCATTGCTAAGTCGGTAAACAAAAAAAAAGAAAAGACATATCATGAATCACGATTTGTAAAAAAAACAATACTTCGCTACTTACCCTTGGAATTCAAAGAAAGATAGGAATTTAGCCATCCGGGAAAAGGTGAGTGGTTTGATTTGCCTGTTTTGTTTAGGGGTTTCAGCCACCAACCAGTCATACTGTACGGATCTGTACGGAATATCATCTGCCTAATTCACCTTGGTTGGGGGTCGAAATCGAATGCGGACCCAAGAAGAACGTAAACAAAGAAGCAGTTGCTGCGGTTCTTTTGTCTAAATTATAGTCTAAACAGCAAGACTAGAACATAGCACTAGTAAGAGGATTATGTGATTTCTGGTTGATGATTCCTTTGTATGTATGTATACATATATATATATATATAATACTGTTGAATTTTGCTATGGTAAAAAGGGACTGGCCGTGTTTAGCATGTGGAGGAAACATTTGTTTGATGGTACTCAAGCTTGACACAGACCCAATGTCCAAGAACGGAGTGTGGGAATTACATGAGGTATACCGGTATACCCAACAAGGATGGGACATTCGTAGATGGTAAGAGGCTGGTGGTATTCTTGGATATTCTTGGATGGGCATGGACTGCCATGGAAATCTCTCCCCCAAACAAGGAAACTCTGCTGCTGTTATCAGAATGGATTGACATGGACCTGACTTCCTGGAAAGATTGGAGGAGTAGCCCGGAGTAGTCACTTTACAATCGAAATCGAAATCGAAGGTCACAACGCTCAAGAGGCCCAGAGATGTCTTGAACGCTCCCCAGGTTGTGGAAGGGAGCTTGCTCGTTCATCTCAATCTGAGAGCGCCAGACGACCAGAAGCCTTAGAATTACAAGCTACCCAATCAAATCCCTGAAAAAAGAGCAAAGAATTGAGCCTTTTCACTTACTATAGTATCTAATTGATTTCGAACGCATATCATTGATTTTCCAAATAATTGATAATTGATTTATATTTAGATATGTTGTCCGTGTAAAATATTGTTTTGAGCAATAAGATATACATAAATCCTGACTATCTATAATATGTTTTTTGTTCGGAAATTCAATCGGTTTTATTATTTCCTTGCCTATTCATAGAAATTTAAACAATTTAATATATAATTGCATTGATATTTCTCTATTTATATTAATAATTTTGTTGAATTTTTGAAAATAAGTATTCGATCCGATTATATATTGAAATATATGTTCGAAAATATTTTTTGCATATATATTTAATAATTATAATATAATATATTATTTAATAAATATTTTCTTATTATATAAGAGGGGAGGGAGGTTGGAATAAATGATTTTTGGGAAATTTTGTATGTAGGTAATTTTGGAATTAAAATATTGAATTTTGAAAAAAAAATATATATATATAATTTAAAGATTGGAATTATTAATATTATATTGATTTTATTTGGGATTAATATAATAAATATATATATATTATATTAAAAAATATGATTTTATTTATGTATTGTTTGATAATTTAATAATTATATAATAATAATATTTATTAATATTATAAATTTAGATCTTTAAATAATATATATTTAATATTTTAA
>Ga0126342_10002073_pt1 | contig 30360 bp, 30 predicted proteins | sample Cyp1metagenome_FD_92528 | JGI IMG/M metagenome (GOLD analysis project Ga0126342, IMG submission 92528) | Coral microbial communities from Lord Howe Island, Old Settlement Bay, Australia - Cyphastrea 1 metagenome | ecosystem: Host-associated > Invertebrates > Cnidaria > Coral ...
AGGGCAACATAGCCCCAAGATGGGCCAACATAGCCCCAAGATAGGCCGCCGACCATCAAAATCTCCTGCATTTTACAATGTTTTTTGCTGTTCCCGCAAGATAGGCCAACATAGGCCAACATAGGTCAACATAGGCCAACATAGCCACAAGATGGGCCAACATAGTTGGGCCCCTGGCCGGCTGTCGCGCGTAAGCGCTTAAATAATAGGCTTCGATATGTCTGCAGCAAGTATCGACCAGCTGAGCCCCAAGAACCCGCAGCCGATTACTGAGGGACATGCTTTGCCGATTACATCGCCGCGCTGGTTGGATGATGGCAGGATTCATTGCCGGCATTCAACCCCAAACTCAATCAATGTACATGCGTCAACATAGGTAAATCCAGATAACCTGGTCTCCTGAAACAACAATCTAGCACAAACACTTCTTTCAACAGACCCACCACCCCCTAAAATCCAATCTTTACCTTTACCCCAACAAATACCCAGTAGCGTACATTCAAACCAATTCGGGGATCGTGCTTCTCTTTGCCTATCTTTTTTATTGAGAAATTCCATCACCCGTATTGCTGGCTTCAGATTTTGTCCAAGCCCTGTTCTCCTGTGGACTGGGTGCTTTGGCGAGCTCCAAGTCTGCTTCGCCCTGGCTTTTTCCCGGAGGTCAAATTCAAAAAGGGTTCCCAAAAAGAATTGAAGGACTGGATAAATCCTTCTTGGAAGGTGCAGAGCCATGATCAGAATTGCAGGAGCATAGACAAGAAAAGAATGATTTGATGGAGATAAGTTGGATAGAGCTAAAGTCGGAAAGGCATCAATTTGATGGTGGTACCTTGATATAAAAACAAGTCTTGATCGAGATGGCTTGGATGGATTGGATGGGTTGGATGGATTGGATGGCAAAAAAGGGTGGGTGATAGAGATACGTTTGATGCAGATAAATAACTTTAGCAACATTTCTCTGATCAGCTGATTTCTATGCATTTTTTTTTAAATTTTGAATATGTGGCTTTGAAGACCGGCACTGTGCATGCTCCTCAACACTCAATACCATTAACTTGTGACAGCTGCGCATATGTGCACATCATCAGCTACCACCACAACCCCATTCCCCAAAAACGTAATGTTCTTTCTCCACAGAATTGGCTCAGACTCAGCAGAACATGAAACCGTTTGAGCCGTTTGAGGCTCTGGCTCCAGATTGCTCGCGAAACATGGGGGCACGTGCTTCTCTGCCGAAATCCCTGCGCTTCCCAGAGCTGCATTCGGGGGATAGCAATGTAGGCGATCCTGACAAATCATTTTTCATGTTTCCACAACGACTATTTATGTATGTATATATATAATATTATATTATCTTATATTATCTTATATTATATTATATTATATATAATATTTGGGATTTTTTGAATGTTGTGAAGAATGCTCAAGGAATTTAGACCCTTGGCAAGAGATTCTATGCAATGCTTTTCAGATCAATGCTCCTTGATTTGTATTCATGGGATTTTCTACCTCCTTGGCTCCCTGATTGCCCCCCCATCCCTTTGTTCAAGCTCTGCTGAGTGACCCCGGTTGCAGTCCCGACCTCTCTTCTGTTTCAGCTCCCTCAAAGTTGCCTCGGCGCATCTGGGATAGCTTCATCTTCTAGCATGAACCAAAATTATGCAAACCCAAAATGTGTAACAATCTGCACTAACACTTGACCCTAACACTGAACCCCATAGATGTCGAAAAAAGTCGGAACTCCGGAAACTAATGCCTAAAGTGCATGGCACCACTCATGGATGGGACAAGCATATTTTCAAGTAAAATGGCTCGCTCAGCCTAAAATCGCAGTACTGAGCTGGCCATGTAGCAATCCCCAACCTGCAGACGAGTTGCCTTCTAAATCCTGTCCAAAGTAACAAATCACGATGGCTACCTAGGCGGCGAAGAACTGGTTTGAAACAAAAAATGACGGAGTTGTTGGAAGACTTCCATTCCCAAAAAAGACAAGTAACGCAATTGGTTGAAATTTCCAACAGCAGTGACTGCTGGGTTTCGATCTCTGGGTCTGGGAATGATACCCTTGTAGTTTCGCTATTGATTGCGGAACAACCCCATTGTGCAAAAAGCCTATGGACACTCATCTGCAGGCTCAAAAACGAGGACTGCGAATTTCATCCACGCATATTCAAGTACACCACCCATACAGAATCCCGCAAACAACTTAATTTGTAGCTCGAATATCTTCCAATTTCATACAAAGTAAACTCGTCTTCACATACCCTTCACTAAGGTTCATCCACTTCGACATTGACATTGGGTTCCCGCACCCCAGCGGCCATTGCCAACAGTGCTAAGAAAATCTGGCTTGCTGAACTTGCGCTTTCACTGGGCAGAGAGGATACAGGGAGGACTCTGGGAGGACTCTGGGAGGACAGGGTGAAGAGGATGGGATCCATGCGGTCCATGCGGGGAATGATTTCGTTTCGAATCGTTCTGATTCGTTCCGACTGGGTCAGTTTCGTGAAACTGCGATTCTTGCTGATGACATCTGCGCAGGTGAATCATATCCAATTATATATGTATAGATATACAAAATAAAAAATGATAACAACAATAAAGATAATTATGTATTATATGTATATATATATATGTGTTTGTGCCCATTAGAGATGGTACTGATCCATCCTAACTCATACGGTTCCTGCAGCTCCATGCAGAAACTATAGAAACGTTCGAGATGTTCTTCTCCAGCAATTGAGATGGGCTTCACATGCTACAATCCAAATAGATTCATTGCAGCGCAGACCAGAACTGGTCATAGAATGTACGCAGTCGGGAATATACAGTATTGAAAATATGTGACCCACCAATCCATGGTTGGACAGATTCGAGAGGCCGTTGAAATTAAAATTGCAAGACCTTAAAAACAGATTAAAATAGCTTCACAAGTCTGAAACACTCTGGAACTGCCAGGCGCCGACACTAAAACTTGAAAGGGACCATGCCCCTTTATCCCCCTTCCCCCGACCAGGTGCGGGAAAAGTTGGCAGGTCCAAACTTTATGATCGTCTTAAAGGTCGCTCGCCTGTTCAATCTACGATTAATGCTTCACATATGTGGATGTGTCTCCAGACTATTGACGACAAAGATTCGATGGCAAAAGGCTTTTTAGGTCGCCGAACGCATGACAGTGACACCATTGCTGCTGCATATCATCGTTTTTGCGTTGGTCAATCCCTTATAGTGGTTAGTCAAATTCAAGGAATATTCGATACGTTCCGGAAAACTTGCTAGAACGATGGCATTTTTTTGACTCATATGCCAATGATGGTTGCCCTTGTTTGCGCCCTGACAAACATTGCCGATTCTGCGCCCATGACAACGGCCTGACGTCTAAAGCTTGAAATCGATCTTCTGGGTGTCCCTGGGTAGCAACTGTGCTCAGTTCACCCAAGCACCACCTCTGGATAGGCGCTTTTAAAGGAAAATACCACACGAAATTGGAAACACATCACCCATGGTGTATTTTGGGTTGTTGGAACTTGGCTGGAACGGTGTGTGGGCTTCGATTATGCTGTTGAATGTGTCTGTTTCTGCGTGTTGTCGCCAGCGTCTTTTAGAGAGAGAGAGAGAGATGCTTGACCTGCGAAGCAACCTGCGGTCTTAGTATCATCCAACTGGCACATATCACATGGTTTGTACGTAGTTTGTACGTAGTTTTGTCATGTTTTGCCACACATGGCACCTTTCGGATGAAACCCATTCAACACACACGTCGCTTCAGTCGCTTCCTCTAGGACTCAAGATGGCCATGATCCAAGTGGTGGGTGTTGTTCAGTTTCAGATAGACACTTCGACAAGCAAACAATATGTAAACAAGATGTAAACAATATGTAAACAATTAAATTCTATCATGTTCTTATGAATTAAATGATGACACCCCACTCCAAACAGACCCAAACTTTGCTTTCATATCAAAGCAACTCGTTGATTTCAACCTGCAAAATTGCATGTGAACATCTTCCAAAATAGCAACACCTTCCGAGCCCATTCTGGTGACGGCGAGATGTCGGGGTGCAAATTCGCCATGTCACGCGCCTGAAGTTGACCTCCAATTGGGCTTGTAGCACCTACCACAGACTTTTTTGTGGGGAGAACGGGAGAACAGTGAAATCTGCAGTTTTGAGCCAATCTTTGGCATCCAATGTATTCCAGTGTTATCCCACGATGGGGGGTCCTTTGAACGGCATCTCCAAATGAACTGACAATATGAATCCGGAGGAAGAAATGATATGGGAGACAACTGTTTGATGTTTACCGTCAAAAACACTTCAAGATGCTGGGATGCGATCTGATGTTTCAGGTTGTTTGTACAGAACCCCCCTAGTGATCCAGTTTGACTTCACTTTGTGAATATTCCTGTTGTGTTTGGCAATATTCACAATTTAGTGACCCACCACCAATCTTGCTGATGGTGCCTCCCTGTACGGAGATGCCCTGGCTGTGGAGGATCTTACTGACCTGGCGGTAGATTCATTTATTCATTTGACCATGCTGAACTGGGAAAAACATGAAAAACTATGAGAAACATAGCCAATTCCAATCATTATCACAAAAGGGGATAGGGAAAACACATTTGAAACCACCAAGCAGACCGTTTCAGCTGGTAATGAATTAGATTTGTGTTGGACGTTTGAATCCACAGGTCTCAGCCCATGGACGTTCGCACTCGCCATCCTATGTCAGCCCATATTCACCCACCAAACTTAGAGTTTCTACATGTTTGTACCAAACTTACAAGGACCGTCTGGGTCAGTCACTCCTTACAGAGTCCTTACATGTCAAAGACGAGAGGGCTTGATCTACCGAAGAACAAATGTGGTCCTCTTTGGCTTCAAATTGTGACCCACTGCCAGAACTGCCATCACAACACACATCAAAGTCAAAGGGACCCGCTGAAGGAGGTGATGGAACAGGTCAAATTCGTTTCCAACTGGGATGAGTTCAAATCACACAAATGAACAATAATGAACATGAGGATTTCTCTGTTCCTGAAAAACAAACTACCATTTGCCACACTCCCAAAAGTTGAAAAACCCTACGAAGACACTTTCCCCACTCTGGTCCCAGGCTTTAAGAAATTTTAAGAGTTTTCAACACTTTTCAACACAAACCTTCCTTGGCTCAACACGGCGCACCTCCTCCCGTTCTGCACCGGAGAAGTCCGACAAATCAAAGACCATGCGCCGTACGCCAAGGAAGGTGCTCACCTCATTGGAAAGCCGCACGTTTCTGAGAGATATAGTGGGATATGAACACATATTGTACATATCTTAATAAACATCTTTAAATATATCTTGATATACATATGTAATCAAATGTATACAGAATGCATGTATATATATATTTATGATAATACTTACATACCTTTGTATATGCATTGCATTACATTACACGTACATGCCAGACAACACACATCAACATTTCTTGAACGTTCCAAGCTCCCCAGCGAGGTGCCAAAAGACGGCCTGGCAGCCGTGAAAGATATGGGTCTCGGATGGTTTCAGTTAGACGTTTTTACGACCTGAGATGACTTGATGCCAAAGTCACAGATTTTCGATGTCAATGATGTCCATCATTTTTGCATCCAACTCTGGCACAATGTCAAAATAAAAGTTAGTGCGGATCATCTCAGCTGGGCATGGAACTAAAGAATCTTTGACACCACCAACCACATGACGCTAAGGACGTGAACTGTCAACAAGTAGGCTAGAAGCAAAGACATCATGGGGCAATATCAAGACAAATCCAGCGCAAATGTGCATGTCTAATTATTGTGAATACCAAGCCAAAAAACTATTCTGGACTACAATAGAGCAGGTAGCGGGTGATTTAAGATGTCCCTAGCTTTGCGACATTGCGTCAAGGTGGCAATTCTCCAACTTTTTGAGCTCTAATCCTTCAGCAAGTCAGAAATCTTTCGAGCGTAACCCTCCCCAAAGCATCGCGGGGAAACCACATCCTTTGTAGATGTCTTTTGAAAGGCTTCAAAATCAGCAGTTTGTTGTTCTTCCGGGTGTTACTTTGACCCGTTTCCAAGTCTTCAAATGGAGGAGCTCAAAGTCTGCAAGCAGTCTTGCAGCTGAAAGTTTGGAGCCAAGCCATTCTGCTGGCAGCACTTCAGCAGATTGCCAGGCAGCCCAAAGGAAGTCATTTTTTTAGTTGCGTTGTATCACTGTGTCACCTATTTTCATCTACTTTCGGTGAATAAATAGGCCAACACACATATATGTATATATATATATATACGTATATATATATATGTGCATATATATATACATATACATATATATATATATATACATACATATATATATACATATATATATATACACATATACATATATATATACATATATATATACATACATACATTGAATATATATATATGCATATATATATACATATATATATACATATTATGTGCACACACATATATATATATATATATACATAATATATATATACATATCTTTGCTCTTTCTTCATTGGTTATGTAAGATGCTCAGTCTAGATATAATACCTCCACACTTCAATTCAAGGTCAAATCACTATGCTTGCTCACCTTCGTCGGAGATATTGCAGAACTGTCCGTCGCGAGCGGGGATGCAAACCACATGCGAACAAGAGATTTTCGCCTCCAAGCAGCAACAATCGGGTTGGTTCAAAAGGACATGACGAATACGATGGGAATTTCCTACCATAAAGTAAAGTTTGGGGGAGCCCCAAAAACAGCATGGTTGGCAAAGCCCCGAAAATTGCTGATATTTGTCGTGGGAGAAAACGTCTATAAATCCCTTGTATCTATGCCATCAAAATACAAACCAAATGCAAATCTGTCCATTAAAATATATTAAAATCAACCTTGTTACTGTATTGCCCTTTTCGAGGATATCTTGCTACAAGTACCCATGCAGGCCTTGGTGTCGTGTCACCGATGTCCGAACATCATGGATTCTTTCAGGAAACCAAACCCTCTCGACTCCGTATTCTGCTTTGTTCTTTTTTGTTCGGTGGTTTCCTTTCCTTCTCTTTTTTGAAGAGCACTCTAAAAGAAAACCAACATGGATTCATTAGAAAGGCCACCCGCATCCATCTGCATCATCTGCTCTTAAAACATGGACTGAGTTTTGAATGTCAGTGGCACCGAATAAGAAACCATGGTCAGAACACAGGAGGGTATCCTCATTCAAACCTATGTTCCGGATCTTTGCAGGTATGGCTCAACATGTCATGAATTTGGACCACAAAGTTTGGTCAGATTTCCTACTCATCCAATCTTTGCTGTGTCAAGCTGGTACAGGATTACATGGCTCCACCTTTTGTGGCTCAACAGATGGGATCAAAATGCATGCCAAAAACTGGCTATTTACTGGCTATTACTATACTTCTGAAAAAGACGTATACGCACACAGAACTAAAGAATCAAGCAGAATCTATGATTTTGCAGGTTTAAAAAGTCGGAACATTGTGACCTAGCCACTTGTTGCCGCGAAGTATTTGTCTTGGAAACTCTTTTTCGCCTCAAAGCGCAAACATTGTGACATTTCATGTCAGTAATGTGGGAGTACCTATCCTTGAAATTCAACCTGGAATAAGAAACACGTGGTTCCAAAAAACGCGCTTTTCTATGACTTCTTGTGCAGAACTGGTTTAAGACTCTGTTTAGGGCAGGTCCTAAAACTCACGTCCAGAGACTCGATGGCATGACTGGCATGTCATGGAACTCGGCGCCGAGCTGCGGATTTGTGACGAAATCGTCTCATGGCCCAGTAGCCAGCGGGCCAACCCCCCAGCAACGCGGTAACACAAAGAGTTCGCTCGCTGATCCGCCACTTCTTTGCCTCTGCTTGGCGCTTGTCCTGAACAGCTGCCCACAAATTTCAAAAGGAACTGATCGAAATTGGACATGCCAAAAAAACAGGTGGATACCAACTTCCAAAACAAACCAACACATATTTGATGACTTGGTGGGGAGTATCGACCCACTCCCCGGCACTCCCCTATCATCTCTTGTCTTACTGGTCTTACTGCCGAAGAGTGCCCAAAATCAAGTGGTTCCGGGACCCTGTCTAAAATTGCCGATGGAGAGCATTCCCCAGGATCGTGCTTCTGAAGAATTCTGAAGGCTGAGGTTCATCGGTTCATCCCTCTTTGCGCAATGCTTCTTCTAAATCAGCGATACCGCAGAAGTTGGATGCTTGATTCTAAAAATGTGCTCGCCATTCCAATGACTCCAATGACTCCGATAACTCAAATATTATGGCTTCCCAAGGGGTCTCAACTTTCACATATAAGAATCTCTTTACCCAATCTGCCACCCGGTGTTTTCCAGTGCAGTGTCGTACCAAAAGAGTCCAGCTGTGCCACCGTTGACACTCAGCAGTGCCCCAGCGGCTCTCTGCACTCGCTGCGCTCGCTGCGTCATGGCGAGTGCTTCGTTTTCTTTTCCAAAACATACATTGAACAAAACCTCACACACAAAATACATCAAAATACAATATACTCTTTGATACTCTTTGTATGACTCAAAGGACATTTCGAGATAATTCGATACACTTCCATTCAATTCTCACATGTTTGTTTTCCGGAAAACGATCAAATCAAAACATTACATATAACTTATATAACAATTCCTAAAATTCTAGACGTTGGATTTCTCAATCGTGGATGATTCAGATCCTCATTTTGTGAGCCGATTCTGTGCGGATTTGTCCGCTTTAAATTGCAAGACACACAGATCTGGATGTGAAATATTTGATGCGCTATATTGGTATATATTGGTCTTTGCTGAATATCCATCTTATTTAAGCTGCCAATTCAAGACTGAGGACGATGTGCTTATCTGCACTGCAGGTGGCTCAATGTTCATCTCAAGGGCTTGGTTTGAGGATCTTGAGGCAACGGAGCCGGCTTCCCAGTAGCCGCAAGGTGGAAACGGCAAATAATCAATAGAATGGAACAAATTAATCAAAACATCTGCAAATGTCTTTTGCAAACCATGCTTGCACAAAGTTCAAGCCCTAAAATGAAAGAACCAGAGGTAACTATAGAAATTTTGTTGTAACGGTTGTAACTTCACAAGGCTTGGCAAAAATCCAGAGCTGGTGCCTTGGTGTCGAAGGGCAAATCCAACTCCTCCGTGGACCATCCTGGGACGCGCGGTCGCCAAAGTTGGTCCATATTTTTGGGTCGAACATGGGAAAATGGAATCCAAAAACGGAAGCAGGCGTCAGTTTCTTGTGCCAAATTTGAAACATCCAATGTACCATGCATTTTGTCTGTGTCTGTGCTGCAATTGCTATCGTTTTTCGATTCGGAATTGTGCGCGGATTGACACCATGTCTTTACACTTCTTTACGGTGTCAAAATTGGCCCGAAAAATGGATCATCCCAAAACTGACCAGTGAACGTGGCAAAGCCACCATCAAACTCAATGAAGATTTCTGGAAACAATGATTTTTGAAATTCATAGAATTCGGTTTTTGAAACAGCGCTCTATGATTTTTGTAAATATGGTTTCTTAAAATACATTCAACATATGTTGATATATATGTTGATGTTTGGGTTTGCCACATAGTTCCCCCCCCACATCGCCCCGCACAACGTGCACAACCGCGCACAACTCGCACAACAGGGCGCCCCAACGGCTCTCGGAGCGGGCTTGCGCATGGTAGGCCGCCAAATCTGAGGCCTCTGAGAGGACCTGCAGTTGGATCTCTGAAAATAGATACCAATGGATACCATGTGAAACACAGTCGTACCACCAATTCCAAGTTTTTTTTTTAAAACCCATTTTGTGACAATCTTTCTGGGATGTACAACATTTTTGGGACAAACTCAGTGAGTGGCATTTTGGGGTTGGAACCAAATTACTTGCCATCTATAGCAAACCGCCAGCTAGAAAGACTCTTGCTGGAAAAACCTGGAGCTTGGAAACTATGTGGAAGTCAAATCTAAAACGTCCTGGAAAAAGTATTCCAAAAAAGTATTCCATCTTGTTGGGCCCCCTCCAGCTTTTCTTTGTGTAGAAACACCTGAACATACGTACAATATTCATAAACACAATACTTCACCTTCAAACAAAATGATAGTTGTGGACAGTTCGATGTTTCATACATTACAAATATCAGGGTAATACACCGTAGATAATGAACTAATCAAATCTAATCAAAGCAAATTTAGGAGTCTATACTTCCGTTTTACAAACATTCAAAAGTCAACACGACCACCACTATCACTATCACAACCACCACTATTACAACCACCACCACCACCATTATCACAACCACCACAACCACAACCACCACTATCACAACCACCACAACCACAACCACCACTATCACAACCACCACTATCACAACCACCACAACCACAACCACCACTATCACAACCACCACTATCACAAACACCACTACCACAACCACCACTATTACAACCACCACTATCACAACCACCACTACCACAACCACCACTATTACAACCACCACTAACACAACCAACCCCATCTGAGTGAAGCTGAAGGTGAGATAATCTCAGAGTGAGTGAAGATAAGGGTAAGATGATCTGACTTGAGATGAGGGTGAGTTGAGCTAAGGGTGAGATGATCTCAGGGCGAGAGAAGATGAGAGTGCGATCATCTCAGAGTGAGTTGGGATGAGGGTGAGTTTAGTTGAGGGTGAGAAGGTCTCAGGGTGAGTTGGGATGAGACTGCGTTGAGATGAGGGATTTGAGATGAGGATGATATGAGAATGAGCTCAGATGAGCTCAGCTTTCAGTTTTGAAGGACGTCTCGCACGGAAGCTTCCTTTTCACAACTTCAACTTTCAGTTTGAGGGAAGTCTCGCATGAAATGCGTTTTTGAGAGATAGACGATGCGCGAAATGCTATGTTTTGCAGCACAAAACGTACCTCAGATGGATGGGACAGGTCTGCTGCGCGACGGTGGCGGCCACGTTCGGCTTGGGTCGGATTATGCTCGGATCGGCCCCGCGTTGGAACTGACGGTTCGGGCTTCGTTTTGCGCAACTTCAACTTTCAGTTTTGGAAGGAAAGTCTTGCACGGAAGCTTCGTTTTCACAAGTTGAAGTTGCAGTTCAATTGCGACACGGTTGCTGCAATTAGTTTTTGCCAATTTTTCTCATTTTTGCCGCCTGTCATTTTCCTTTTAAATTTTCTTTTACAAAGGCGTCAAAATCACACTTTGGTTCTGGACCAGAGACGAGCTGAGAAGCGCTGAGAAGATGTGCCGAGAAGAGCTTAGAAAATGTGAGAGAAGAGATGAGAAGAGATGAGAAGACATGAGGTAGGTGAGCTGACATGAGCTGCGAAGAGCTGAGAAGAGTTGAGAAGACAGAAGACCTGAGAAAATCTGAGAAGAGCTGACATAAGCTGAGATGAGATGAGATGGGATGAGTTGAGACGACCTGACACGAGAAGAGCGGCGAAGAGCTGAGAAGAGCTGAAAGGAGAAGAGTTCAGATAAGCTGAGAAGAGATGAGAAAAGCTCAGATGACATTAGAGGAGATGAGAACAGTTGTGATCAGCTGCGAAGAGCTGAGAAAAGGAGAGACGAGATGAGAAGAGGAGAGAAGAGATAGGATGAGATGAGACGAGATGACAAAAGCTTAGAAGACACAACATGAGATGAGATGAGATGAGATTGGATAAGATTGGTGAGTTGAGATGAGAAGAGCTAAGATGAGCTCAGATGAGATGAGAAGACAGGAGAAGTGAAAAGATATGTCACAGGAATGAAATGTCAAGAGATTTTTGCCGCCAAACAGAAGGCTTGCACGCACCCATAGGCCCTATATGCTAAAGTGACCCTTGTGTCTCTGCACTCTTTGCGGTCCCATCATGGTGCGCCCTGCCACTGTTCTTGTCTTGTCCTGGGATACCCGGCGCGTGGAACACCTTTCATAACCAAGCTGCTGCGCCAGCAACTGGGGCAATCCTGATACAGTTTGGCAGACTGGTGACACGAAGTGACACGATGTGACACGAAGTGACGCGTTATTTGCTAAGACCCAAACCAGCTGGAGGGTTAGACATTTCTTGAGAAACTTGTTTATGAAAGATAACGGTGAGGCCGACAGGGTTGGGCGAACATTTCAATGATCTATAGAATCTACGGCAATGCACCAAGACCATTCTCAGGCCAACCTTTTGAGCCATATCCGGCTTACCCTGGAGTCGAAAGGGACGGAGAGGAATTATTGATTTTGAACTTTTGAACGGCAGAAGTAGTGACCTTTTGGCTTCCCACAATAAGGATCCACGTTTTTCCAAATGCGAGCACAAGAAAGAGTTCATGAAGCATTCCAAAAATAATCAGGGCACTCACTTTAATCACAAGACCTTCCCGTTTTTTCCTTCACTAAGGATCGGCCCCTACAAAGGGACATTTGGGACACATGTGATACTGAGTGAAACTAGAAAATATGATGCCATCCTTGAACCGTAGATTTGAGTCATCTTCTGACCACACAAACAAACCTCAACAATTTTCTCACAAATGGTGCTCCGTCAATCTCCGTCATATGTAATTCTATGCAAAGCCAACTAGTTGCTGAAGAAAGTCAACAATGATAGAACTTAACGATAAATGTTGAAAATAATTTTACGCCAAATCCCAAGAAACGGAAAAATCACCTAACGATCGCCGAGTAAAGTGGGAAACCATCCCTTCTTATCTTTGGTATTCAGTGACCCAGGAATGGAAGTCAAACATGACTTTTCTAGAAGATGTTTTGTGTAAAACGGGGATTGTCAAAATTGTTGACTTCCTTGGAGCCACCATGAAGCACCATAAATCACCATAAACCATTAGATTGAATCACTGGAATTTTCAGGTTGGAATGGCGCAAGGCGCGGCACCTGATACATCGGCCATCTGCGGTCTGGAGAGTGCTCATGCTTTGCAGCCTGGGGCCGCTGAGGATCCACATCAACGCACCATTCACCAACTCGGTACCAACTCAGTACCCATAAAGAATTTGAACTCGTTTGAAGTATATCCAATGCCTCCAAATATGGCCAAGAAGACGATATTTTTGAGTACTTAAACAGACTTAAACCATCTTAAGCAGTCTTAATCCTCGAACTAACAGCATCATAGCAATCATAGCATATTTACTCCCATCGAGCCCCCGGCCACATGCAGGTTCACAGCATTGTGGACTCTCCACCTGGGCCCGGCTCGCACACTGGACAACGATGCATAACCTCAAAAATGAAGAAACGGCAAACCAATGAGTTCAAGAAAGGGTTGTTGCAGTTGATGTTGTGTCTTGTGTTTCGCAGTTGGTCATTCCAAACACCCCCACTATCATCTATGTTTTTGAACCTTCTCCATTTACAGTCCCAATTCTGGTGATTGAATCCAGCATCAGGTTGGCCTTACTCCAGTTTGCATTGGACTAATCGTCCAAAGTTTAGAATAGACAAGTCAAATTCTTGAACATAGTATTTTGACTCCATACCCACCCATGAACCACGAACCGTTGCTTCTTTCCCCGCTCTCAAAACGTGGCAATTCTTACGGGACATGATCTGCGCACCTTACAATCTCTGACTTGTCATTAATTAGGAAGGTCGCACCGGGCCGCTGTTCAACGCTGTTCACGCCGAGCGTCAGCCATAGTGGCAAATCTCTCCAATCCTAGACAATGTAGACAATGACAGGCTGACAGGTCCAGATGGGCCCTAATTTGGAAGGAGTATGTAACATAATGTGACTATATGGGTTAAGGCCTTAGTTTTCCTTCCAAACATGAACTGTATAGACTATATATAGACATGGATAGACTACATCAAGCAAAGCTCGCGAGAGAAAGAAATAAGAGGCCATGGAACGAGAATACATCGTTTCAAAAACGTGTGAAAACTATTTGGTTTTCTAACGAATCTTGATCGCACTCCACACTACTCCTACATCTCCAATTCTTCGGCGCATCAAAACAGTCACAGGTGTGCCCTGACTAGTGAAATAGGAGATAAGTGCGTTCGACTTGCATTGGACAGACCAAAAATGGAGCTGCATGCCACGCCTTCTCAATCATTCTCAATCAATCTAGCAAAAAAGTCTCCACGATTACGCCACTTGGCCGCTAAAATCTGTGGCGTTGTCGCCGGTGTCTAAACCTACGATGATCAATCCATTACAGCTATTTCTGAAGCCCATCTTGGATCCAACAGATTCCAACATTATGATGTCAATTATGTCTTATCTTCATTGTTTGAACACACACACATATATATATACACACACACATTTCAATCTTTTTAACCTTGTCATTCAATGTCTGTCACCCGCTGTCATATCTCATGCTGGTGCCCCGATCTACCGAATGAATTTTCATGACTGGAATGAAAGTCTTGGGCCATCCCCTCCATGAAAGAAAAGTGATGTGTACCAAGCTGGTTAAAAAGAAATGTGTGTTTGCATGAGCACTACATAAAAACGCATGGAGATGGATCCAAAACCCGCCCTTTCACAGATGATGTTGAGTTCTTGAGCCTCAAATATCTGATTGTTTGCATTACTGAAGCATACCCGGCATACCCTGTATGAAGACTTGGACTTGAATGTTCTGCTCAGTTTTTGGCGGACTGATTTTGAGATGTTTTGACCTCATTTTCTGCCGTCAAATCAGTGGCTGAAAAATGAGTCCAAGAAAAAGACATACATTTTGCATCATATTTTGCATCATTTTGCATCGGTTTCTGGTTTGAAAATGTTTGAAACAGTCCATTTTAGTAGCAGTCACATGGGATTTGTCCAGAGGCTGAAAGCTTTGCAGTTCAAAAACCCTTGCAATTCGCCTTGAAGCGACAGCGCCCATAGTTGCATTGGTCGTAGTCCCACAGGAACTTTTGTCGACCTAAGTGGAAACAGCGGTCGACAAGTTCTGGCTTTCTGCGAAGTGGGTATAATAGTGCAGCCAAACTGCATGCATAGTTTGGGGATTTTGGGGATGGGGGTTGCTGCTGCTGCTCGGAGAATCAGCAATTTCCGCTTCGTTCTCCAATATCTCCAATGGCAAGAATGGGGGGCATTTCAGTCGGGTTCCCAGTGCCCTAAAGTGCCAAGATGTGCCAAGACACTAGTAACTCTTGACATCTCTTGACAATCTGCTTGCTGATTCTTTCCGATTGAACATGATTCAACTCACAGTAAGATATGTTATATGTTGTTTTCAGTGGCACTGGTTGAAGTCTTGCGAACTAATTGCCTTGATTGAATAGTATCCAATTGAAACCAATTTCCCGGTGTTTTCTTGTCTGATCTCTTGAACAGACTACCTGTACTATATAAAATTGGCCAATGGACATCAGCGTCCTCTTAGGATTCCATAAGCTGTCCATTCTAATTTCCTCTCAAACCCGTTGAGTGGCAGTTAACCCTTACATGACATGTAGATTATATGACATTGACGTGTACACATATGATCACACATGTATACAAATTACTATCCTCACTTCCAATTTCCATTTATATACATCGTTTACCCATGCATGTCCATCCGATTCCCACTGTAACGATTCGGCTAAGAGATGATACAACCTTCTGTGGCTTTCTGTGGCTTTCTGTGGCTCCCTGCACTGCTTGCAATTCAGAAAATTGTCCACCTCAGCCAAGGGCGTCTTGGCCCTCCACATTCCAGATTCTTTCCGCGGCTAACTGAATTTTCCAAAACCGCGAATCTGAACATGATGTGAGTAGTCGAATAATTTTGTCGCAAAATGGTTTCCGTTGTAGACAATTCAATGGTGGGGTTTTGAGAATGTGGAAATCAAGGCACAAGATCTGGGATACCTTGGCCCTCCACTGTGTGATCCTTCGGTATGTTGGCATTTTTAGAGGTGAAACACGCAAGCTTCGAAGCTTCTCCTTTTCCAGCCCGTTGACGGAACTCATTTCACAACTCAAGCTGAATTGAAGGTGGAACCTCGTGGAACCTAGTGGCTAGTGGAACCTTAAAGATCTTTTGAAGATCTTTTGAAGATCTTTTGAAGATCTTCGCTTCTCCGATCTTCTCGGTGCACCTGGGTGGCCCTGGCGAAAGTTCGAACGAAGGCTTGTGCTTCCTTGATGCCGATCTCCGGCTGCAGGGGAAGCTCCTGGACGGGAACATGCAGCAAAGTTCAGCAGGCAGAAAAACGCGGAAACACACCACGCTTATCACGCTTTCTTATCTTTCTTACTGATTCCTTCGGTTCCTGATTGGTTTCGGATCATTTTCCCCAGATTCAAATGGTGATACCTCCATGGCCTGGGGATCCCTGCAATACCTCCCTGGAAGCCGTGCGACAGGACACTGCCATCCTCGAGTTTGCTTTTTTGAGCTCCCACATGAGCTCAAATGTGACAAACGAAAATCCCAATGAATTTTGGGTTAGTCATGTGAGAGTAAGTGACACACATTCCCAAAATTGCAGAGTGCATTTTCAGTTGGGGAACAGACCGAACATCAAACCAGTGACTCAAAGACAGATAGTCAGGTTAGTCAGGTAGTCCATTTGTTTCATCTGAATCTAGACAATCTAGACATGGCACTACTTGTGCATACAATCATACAATCTGCTGGCCAAAATTCCGGAAACCTACCATATTTTTGGGAGTGATATCAGAATTTCTTTAGTCACGCCCCCATGTTTTGCTTCCTCAAGTCGCCATCTTTGTGGAAGATCCTGCAGATTTGTTGAGAAATCCAGAATCCTCAGATTTGTTGAACATGTTCCAACTCGAATCCCTCTGCCCTGAACCTACTTTAGTTGCTTAATTAGTTGCTTAAAAGAGATCCACAGAGATCCATGTGTCGCTTCAGCCACGCCACACTGAGCAGCGACCTCTTGGAGAAGCCTCTGGCAGCCACTGCTGTGACAGTGACATGCAGCAGATTCCACCTGTCAGTGGCGTTGGCACGTCAGTGGGCACGGTGTTGCGATGGCATCATTCCCTGGTGTGTTTTTTAGACAACTTTAGACAACTTTAGGCAGGTTATGTAGTTCATTGTAGTTAATTGTAGTTAATTGTAGTTATGTATCTCATATTTGTTGGTGTACTCAGCTGTTCAGAACTTGATAGTGATCTCCACCTGTTCCAACCACACTGCAAAGACTGGTCTAGACTTGGTTGACTCAGACCTCATAACATGGGCAAATTGAAACTTCCAAGAGGAAATGCTCAAACGGCTATGTCAGCAGCCAAGCTATTAAAAATCAAAGCAAAATCATGACACACAAACAACATTCCATCAGATGCCACCCTATCTGCCGAAGGCACAAGTTGCATGTGCTGCTTGTCGGACATGTCAATGACTGCAAGGGTTGGTCACCTACAGCTATAGCACAGCTTTTAATTTGAGATTGACAATCTCAAATTGACTGAATTGCAATTTCAGGAATCGATCGAAGAAAAATCGTCAAGATCAAACAAGCAAACAACGGTCATCTGAGTCATCTGAGTCATCTGAGTCATGGTGAAAGCACATCACAAGGTTTCCAGTCGTCCGTGAATCGTTTCGCTTCAATCCGGCACCACCGTTTCCGGCACTTCGGTTCACTTCGGTTCACTTCCCATCGCTGATTCATTTGGATTCACCGTGATTCACCAGCCTTTTCAAATTTTTCAAGCAACTTTCACCGGGTCGATTGAGATCCGCACCCACAGGCCGATGAACGAGGCCATGTTTGTGCTCCTCACGCCAACCACCATACACTGGCCATACACGATATACAAAATTTGGATCAAACATGTTTCGTAAATGTTGGATCAAACATACAACCAAGATGAGCTACCACGTTACCACGTTCATTTTTGATACTCAGCAACCGCACAGCTGCATCCCAATAAACTGTAGATGTTTTTGATATCACCATCTTTCGTAGTTCAAATTCAGTTCCCATTTCAAGGCCGGCCGTTTCCATCTCTGGCCTCGTAGGATTCGTCTTGGGCATCATACTCGGGATCACCCAAACCCACCTCAGTCTCGGATCTCGATAGTTTGAACACATGGAAAGAACATGGAGAAACAAACATAAACAAACTGGCATTTTGGGCCTTATTTTGGGCCTTGTATGGCGCAAGAGCTGTCCATTTCATCCAAAAATCACCCCTACCTCAATGGACCAGGACTTGATGGCCTTCTGCGCTCTGGACCTGGCGCTACGCTAAAACCAAAACGGTGCCAGGGTGAAATCGGGTGAAAGCTGAAGAACATATAAAAACCTAACATCTCCAGAGTCCGAGTTATCACTCTTCTGCTGCTACCTTCTCCACACTGAAAGGATTTTGAATTCACGCTTCAATGGATATTTTAAATATTTTGCATCTTTTAATCGAAGGATTCGGGAGTACTCGGACACGAAAACTTGCTATGGTCATCTATGGTCATCTATGTTTCATGTGTTTCATGTGTTCAGCTTGCGCAAACTTTCTGGACTGTTCGCCGTAGCATTTCTGTGTGGTTTGTCAGGTCATCCCATGAAATCCCAATGCCGTTGATTCGGTTTTTCTCGATGTCAATCCGGTCCCTTTTCGGATACATATATATATATATTAAAACATATTAAAACATAATTAAACATACTGTTAAGCCGCTACATAGCCGCTACATATCGCTGAAAATGATGACATATCGCTTCTGAGGCACCCAACGGCAGGACCTGTCGTCCCAGCTTCTCTAAGTTGTCGGCCTGGATGCCAATTTGGGCAAAGTTGTTGGATAAATACTTAAAAAATCTTAAATACCTCAACTGGGTGCTAGAACTCGGCATTTTCAGATATGGAATTGAACAAACAAAAAACATGCATATTTCGACAATCACAGAAGATTTAACCAACAGAGATGTGGATTTTGACTGACAATACGGACCTTCACCAACTAAAGACTACGTAGGATATCACCAACAAACAATGGGAATACAAACATAATATATCTACTGGACTGATTCAACGATGGGTACTATCCATCAAAATCGCAGGTTTGCAAACCTATACTAAATGATCTAAATGGCACGGATATTCAGAATCCAATCCCTGAAATCTGACATGAATTCTCCAAATAGCAACGTGCAATCGGACAATAGCCTTTTTCAAACACATGTTTCTGTTAGATGTCAGCATGTGGAATCCTTATCCACTATAGGCTTACACACACACAACACAGTGCTTTAACACACACACACATCTTTAAGACAAGTAAAAGATATGATGAACTTGAGATGAGACAAAACCAATACCAGTGAGGATACAATTGATATAACCAACAAACATGTGGATGCAAGTGACAATAGTAGAGAGAGTGGGGTTTGTAGAGTGGGGTATATCTGCGTATGTCCTTCATGCCCATATGCGAGTTCACCCATAGGGGCACGCTACAGAAATATTACGTGGGAAAACCTACTAAGACGCACAATGACATACAAAACACACTCATGATCCTTACCCAAGCTGTATATCAATAAATTCTAATTCTAAGGTCATATCCAGAAGCTCACGTTACACAGGTACAACTTGGTACAAATCACGCTCACTACGTCACTGAGTTCCCAACCAACTGCGCAATCTCTTTGCCCTTCACCGGAAAGGCCTGGCGGTGTACCACCATGGTACCACACTTTGCACATACATTGCCCTGGGCCCCTCCCACCATAGCCCAGGCACCATGGACAAATATCGTGCCACTTCAACGGTGGCTTGATGCTTCCATGGTTGGTAACCTGGGCAGCCGAATGTCTTGCAGTGCGTCCCGCATTCGGGTTTTGGTCTTGCAGATTCAGTGGGGGGGAACTGTTGAGCTTCACCCAGGAACGGTTGATTCTATCCTTCTATCACCTTTAATGGATCCATCCGCGCATCGGAAAGTTGCTTCTAAATATTCTAGACCGACCTTTTGGAAGCAGTACAACTTCCGATGCTTAAATACTACCTGTACCTAACATTACCTAACCACTAGACCAGTCCATTTGTGCAAAGGTTGACCTCTGTGTTTTGTCGCGCCTTGGTAGACGAAGGCCACAAAGCCCATTAAAGCATCGTACCAACGCTCCCCTGCCGCCCAGTTGGCCGATGTCAAACATAGGAACCATCAGCTGAGATTGGGGATATGGCAAAAAAATCACCAATCAAACTTAAAATTTCAAAACCCACCAAAAGTACCAGAAACTTGGAATCGCCTTGGCCATGTCATATTCTTTCCGGCGACAGCTCTAATTTTTGCGTTCGATTCACACTTGAGCAAATATCCTTTGTTGCTGGTACCTGTACAATCAAATAAAATATCGAATTATGATAACATATGATAATATCATAGAATTACCATAGAATTAAGTCATAGATTTCGTGTAGATTTGTACATTATCTGTGCATTTTTTATCTCCACACTGGATCTTTCTGGTCGCCTGGGATGAAGCGGCTCACTCCAGGGCGGCCATCCTGTCCAAGCCATCGTTTTTTGGTGTCGAGTGAGCCGCCTCTATGAGCCTCTATCACTTGATATCACTTGTTTGCTTCACAGTTTGAATTGAACAGTTGTAAGGTTTACAATATTTTCACATATTTTCTAAGGGATTCCGGAGATGGACATCCAACTGGTGTTTTTCAACGAATCCTATCCGTCCAATCCCTTCAGCGACACGTCCGGCCGTCCTGGTTATCTCTCAACCATCCAGGTTGCCCTGGGGGAGCTATTGCTGACCTAAGATCCACAGCAAAACTCCACCGTTGCCAAATGATGCCACATGATAAATGATATCTAAATGATATGAATTATTTGCTCTTTGTAAACATCAGGATCTTCAATCTCTTCATCCATTGCATTGATTATATCAATTATATCAATCAGCAAAATGGATGGACATGGCACCGTCAGAATCTCTACCGGATCTCTTGGGATGGTATCATTTGGACCGGCACAAGTTTCAAGAGCCGAAATCCCAAAAAAGCGGGGTACGCATCCCCAGTCAACTGATCTATTTAATTCTCTGTTCCTTTTGGATCTCAGAACCTTCAGGTACTCCGGCTTTAACCGAGATCAATCTGAAAACCATGGCAGGGGTTTCTCTCTTTGCACTCTGATTCAGCAACTCAGAAATGCCTGCATAAAACCAGGCAAAAATCTCAGTTGCTCCTCTCTATGCCACAGCTTTAAAAACACAGTGCCAAAGATCCCACCAACATCATCAACAGATCGAAAGAATCGAAAGCAAAAGCACCAGTTGTTTCCTGAGTTCGCTGAGTCCCGGTGCACTGGCTGTTGTCGATGAAAGTTGGCGCCAACGCTGAGGTCTTTCAAGTCTGCTGCCTCGGTGACGTCGAAAGGGACAATTCTGACGAAGGAGGTGGACTTTGCAGATGGTAAGGCGGCTTCCTGGATTGTAAAATCAGATTGTTAAATCTGTTAACCACTTTGCTTTTGATTCATTTCCCGAAGCTACCCATTGTAGCGAAAGGGTGTTGTTGATCCCAATCTGTATGGCTACTTCTCATCCGAAGTGATGTTTGTTCAGTGCCTCACTTCCTAGTCACGAGAGGCCCCACTTGCTGGCCCTTGCAAAACATAAACTAGCTTGGATTCAAGATAAAGGAACTCTTCCTTTCAAATTTCGTTCACTTCCTCAACAATAGGTGCACTACTATCATCCAATCCATACCAGTTCACATATGCATCCATATTTCCCGTTTCCTACTAACACACTTTTTATACTTTTTCCCCAAAACAAAAGATCAACGCAAAATCCCAACCTGCTTTTCCAGCTTTTGTATGCTTTTGTGGATGTTGGTTTGGTTATGTTTGGTTCCCCCAAGCCGTCACGACCTCGTGGCCAGTGATGCTCTTCACCCAATTGGCCAACTGCCGGGCTGACAAGAAGGGATCCTGCAGGAGCCCGTGGACAACGGGAGAAGAAACATGGGGAGATGAAATGACGGATATGACATCAAGGACATCAAGGACATCGGATATCCCAACATGTCATCCACTCTGTTCAAATTCACTGGTTTCTTTATGTTTCTTTTAAACCATTCTTGTATTCTGGTTGCTTACAGATGCTTACAGCACTCTGTTCAAATCACTGGTAGCTTCATATTTTGCGTGCACTGCCCAGGCCTCTTTACCTGTAGCAACCGAGTCCTGGCAAGACGTTGGATCTACATGGATCTACGTTGGATCCACATTGGATCCACATTGCACTGACTTGGAGTGTAAAAATGTGTAAAACATTGAAATGCACTGTAAATGCACTGGTATTGCCAGGGCCATGGCGGCCATGCTGTGGTTCTTTATGGTTCTTTGTTCCGTGACTCTCGTGGAATCAAAACCATCCACCACCCACCCTAGATTTCGACCCTGCCGCCCTGCGTCAACACTGATTGCCATGCAAAAAGCACCACTGTCAAAGCCAAAATGTAAACAACTGTTTTTCTCACAACAAAAAGGAAAAGATATGGAAAGATGAAGTAAGTGGAGATAACTGGAGTAACACCAAAAGTAACACCTTAAACGGATCACAAGAAATGGACGATGGCACATTGGGCATGTTCGATGGCCACCTCAATGAACTTGTGGTGGCAGTGGGCCAACCTGGCCCACGTGCTCCGATGCGTTTCCGTTGCTTCATGAACTTCATGGGCGGTAGTTATATTTACATGGTTATCAAACGGTTATCATGGTTGGCAGTTCATATTGCATGGTATTATCTTGTGTTCGTTTAGATCCAATATAGATCCAATATTGGCACATGGGTGAAGATGTTTCAGATGTGTAGAAGCATATTTTCATTGTTTATTCCTAGGCTGGTCGATGGATGGTGAGTTGTTTCAATATAAATTAGGATCGCCTTCCCAACGATAGAAACTAGCACATACTTGAGGCCACCAACGACTAGTGGATGATCGGTGTCGGTTTAATTGATCTGAAGTTCTATTTACAATGAATGGAGATATGCCACAGGCGACATTCAGAGCTTCCCTCGAATCTATCTTAGTTGGTATCTCCGTGGCATCCAACACAACCAAAGTACATGGCTGTACCCCAGTAAAACAATTTTCATGATGACAGTCCTGACTAATTACCTAAAAGTAACTGGCCATTAGAATTTGTTTAGAAGTTCAGGCCCATTCAAAGCCAAATGCCGCCAGTCAGGCCGTAGCAAAGCTTTTCGGGTCCTCAGCGAGGCTGACTCTTGATGTCGGATACAGAGAACAAGCGGCTCTCACCAAATTTCGTCATTTGGTCAGACTTGGTCATTCATTGAAGTAATATGGCAGTGTGTCAAAACCTTGTAACCCTGGTGAACATCAAAATAGCTGGTAAATGGATGTTCATCCCCCTAAAAATGGTAATAGGTATTGACCCATACCCAAATGAAGTAATATGAAGTAATTCATTTTGAGGTCCCATATTGACGTGGATACCGTGTATCGACATCTCCAACGTGGGCGCCATGAGTTGATCACAACTGACGCCAAGCTTGATTTTAAACTGAAAGCTCCTGGTACTAAACTAATTCGGGTTCTTTTTGCAGATTCTTGTAGCCTATAATTTTTATAATCATATAGTTTATGTAGGCTAGCTATATCATGCTATATCATATCTATATCCTCAATTTTCCCCAACTTCAGTGATCCCACTTTGCATTCGACAAGCGTCGGATGCTTCACAGGCAAATTCTGGGCCAAGAGTTTGGCTTCCTACGGAGTCTGGGATCTGAACGGATCCAAAGGAGGTCCTTTTTCCACATTTCCACCTCGCCTTTTTTTAATCTTTTTTTGCCTTGAATCATTAGGGAGGTACCCTTTTTCAATCGAGGAAAGGACATCTATGCCTTTGCTTCCTTTTGCCATGACTTTTTGGGCGACAGAACATGTTTTGTGCAATCTTGGGGTTTATCGGCTTTATTTCTGATGTCGGTGGGCAGGATCAACTCGTAACATGAACGCATAATTGGTATAGAACCAAAACAACATCTGGATATTTACGAATAAAAGTTGGTTAAGTACGAACAACTTCCGGAATTCAGCAGGGACACAACCCAAGACATCTAGGATTTAGAGGGATCGAAGGAACAAGAATTGGGATAGGACAATTTAAGGAGGAAACTCCACACATTGATGGTAAGACCCAATGGGTTTCTGTCGTTGGTATTTTTTTCTTTTCTAAACGTCGAAACGTGGTGGAGATGATCGAAAAAAAAGGCAAATCTCTGGAACTTTCTGCCTCTTGGGATTGCCACTGCCTGAGATTCGCGTTTGAACTCGTGCGACACTGCTGGGCTACATTGATCCAGCCATTCGAGACGTGATATGCATCACATGCATCACATGCATCACAAGTAACTGGAAACCTGAAAGAGTAACATCTTCAATGCGTTCAATGTGCGGAGTGTATCGCTCAATATGTTGCCTGCCGATGCATCAAAGCTGTGGATTTGAGACAGGCAGTCCTGTGAAGTTTTTTGAATCTCAGCGGAAGCAGAGACCTTGATGGAATCCAAATGGGTCGGTATTTCAAGGACTTAAATGAAACAATTTGAAATGAATCAAACTTATTTGAGCCCTAAAAACAGAATCTGGATGAAGATTGTGTACTCAGAGCATTTCAAGTGGCTCTGTGGGTAGAACATCACTGCCATTTCTAGATCCCTTGGGGGCGATTGGGCTCTTAAGATGACTCGGAAGGCTTCCAAATTGTAAGACATGGATGCATGGCTGTGATGGTTGTGCATGGCTGCACCTATCTCTATGTTGCTTATCTATGGTGACACCATCTTATATCTCTGAATTTTCTGGTTTCTCTGTAGTCATGCCCCATCTTCTTTGCTTCTCATCCAGTCATCTATAATATACATATATATATGTATATTATATATTTATTATATACACACACATATATATATTTATGTATGCGTTTCTTACCATTTTCAAAAAGCGCCATGTTTTCATGCCGATGAGATCTGAAGACCTGGAGCCGTCTGGAGCCTGCCGGGAGCATCCCGACCGTGGAGGAAGGAGGACAAGCAAGAAACGATGGGAAATCCTCTGCGCAGCAGCGCCAAATGTCCAGAACCGCTCCGGTCACCGGTCAGAAGCGGTCAGAACCCAAGGTGTTCACAGGAATCGATCTGCAACTTGTAACCACCATGTATAACCAACTAACGAACTATTATGGTTATGGTCATGGCTGAGCCCCCAAGATTGTGGGTTTCAACGCTGACTATATGAATTAATGATCAAGTGAAATAGAAGAAATCATACTGTCAAACTCAGGCTATGCAGGGTTTGAGCTGCTCACATCAGACTGGACATCGGGTTGGGGTACACTTGTTGCTGGCGAGACCCTCTCGAAATCTTATGAATAAATCTATAGATTTGTTTCTGAATTGAGATCATCTTTCCATGTTTGCGGATTCCAGGGTGAATATAATGTCGTTCAATGTCTCACCAAATGACATGTGAAACGTTTTCTAACAACCTGATGCAGCTTGCTTGGGATTTAGACATAAACAAAGAGAGATTGCCGGGACATGGCCCCGTCCTGAACCCTTCAACCCAACCCTTCAACCATCCCCACCATCTTCAAAGATCTTCCCCGCTCCCCACTGTCCTTAATCTGGGCAATGGCGTTGAGCAGAAAACAAATCTGCGCTGGAGAGCTGGAGAGAGATGGACAGGACGACAGGACAGAATTCCTCATTTCGTTGGGGATACTTGACACCATCCACATCATGCATGAAACATATCTGAACATTTTTGGCATATTTGATTTCTCTTGATTCTGTCAATTTCTTTACAGTCGAATATCCCAAGAGCTAAATCGCAAGTACTAAACAAATTGACACAGTATTGTCCGCCAGCATTGAGTGGATGGGTAAATGTTCGGATGGATCCATGGATGAATTGATTCGCTGGTGGATGAGTTTATAACGGCACATTTTAAGCAGGACACCAACGGGTTGCATTTTCCCATCTATTACATCTATTCTTCTTTCCTGGTTTTCTGTCAATTTCCCCTTCAACTAATTCTTGGATTGCAAGTTGCTAGACACCAGTCTCACCCGAATATGTAGGAAGCGGAAACCCACAATGGGCATTTTCATCTTATGGAACCACCGTTGGAATCAACGACAAAATCTCCGTATCATTCCGTATCCGTTGATCTCTGGAAAGATCAACGCATGCAGCACGCTCGAATGTGCCCGCCTCCATGTTGTATCTCATGTGGCAGTTGATGGATGTAAACTGAACAGAGGGGATCCCAGAATACCTCACACCCAGGGCCCAGGGCCCTGCAATTGGCAAATCCATCGGATGTTGCGATGACTCAAACCGAATGTGAATCCGACTAATGGAATACTAATGGCTCCTTCTGAGTTTCAAACTTTCAGAGCTAAAACATGTTCTTTTTCTGGTTCAGAAATCTCACGAAAGGTCGCGTCAAAATGTGTCAAGTACCCAAAAAAAAAAGGCGTCCATCTCCGTGGGTTCCCCGGCGCTTGAGCGACATGGGTATAGATAGGTACCTCAGCACAGGTGACGGTGCCGAACTCGCCGTCCCAGCTCCGCTGAACTGAGGCATAGACTGCATACCAACAATGCGGACCTGAGAAAAAATCAGATATCAGATCCATGAACCACGTGGTAAGAGATCTGAGCCGAAGGGAAAGAAGACTTTTTCAAACGTTTTTCAAACGTATTGGCTGTTGATACCCTCTTGATCCCAAATCCTTCAACAAGGGGACGCCGTACAAACAATGGATATAACTTGTGTGACTTGTGACCAGTTTTGAACACTTTCCAGTCTTCGCAAAGAATGCATCTGCTCCAGTTCTCTGTTCCTCCCTGAAGGGTGTCCGACAAGAGTAGTCATAAACTTCAAGAATTGTCCATTTCGAGCCACCTGATCAACGATCATCAACGATCATCAACGATCATCAACGATCGTCCAATGCCCAAACAACTTGGAACATCCCGGGTCGCCCAAATGCGGACCATGAAATTTGGCCCCTGCCCTGATCCTTGGTCTTAAACAAATCCCATGTTTGTTCGCTAAACATCAGCATTTTTGTTGCTTCTAGTTGCAAGATGAGAGGGAAGAAAAACATACAAAAACGATCACTGGTAATCGAACATGGCAATGGCAACTCCATCATTTCATTTAATCATACCACAGACTTTCATGCGGTTCCGATGCGGTTCCAATGCGGTTGCGGCTGAAACGCCTCGCTCCTGTGACGCGAGTCTCCTCAACAGGGTGTCTCCCACATCCACGTCAACCTGTCGGGGCACAAGGGAGGAATGCCTTCAGCGTTGGTGTAGTCACTCTAGTCACACTGTCTGGTCTTGGTGTCATATCATCAGCTGATGAGATTTCTCAATCAACTAGATTGGAAACTACCAAATGGAATTTCTTTCCAAGGTTGTCAAATTTGACCAGATGATCAAACCCAACCAGCTCCAGCAAGGATACCATGGCCATCAGCACTTGGATAATCATCTTCATTATATCTAAGCAAACAATATCAAATAGTAAGATCAGTAAGATGTAGTAGGTATGGTTTCAAACTATCGTTCTCATTGTCTACAATTCTACAACATCATTTTATCTTTCAAATTGCAAATGTACCTTCTATAAGCATCTATAAGCAGTAAATGGATGTAAATGGCAGTCATTGCTGTCATGATGTTTCGATTTGTTGAGCCCCATGCAATGGAATCGGATTTGTACAGGGACCTGGCTCCAGTGGCTCCAGTGGCTCCAGTGGCTCCAGACTTGGGATCGGACTTGACATGGGACTTACATCTGTCATATCTGTCATATCTGTCATCGGGACTCGTTTCATACAGCGTTTTACTCACAATTTTCCGGTTTAAATCATGTTCATTGTCATCATGTTTCATGCGATCTGGCACTTTTAGGTCGATGTAGGACCAGTGAGAACGTCAGGTGCCAATGTCTTCTGTGTTTCTGTCCGACACTAAAATGTCACACTTTCCACAGGTGGAAAACCATGCATAGCTTGTTTTAGCTTGTTTTAGTTTGATTTCACGCGCGTACTTTCCACATCCCACAATGATAACTAATGATAACTAATGATAACTAATGATAACTAATGATAACCATGATACCTCAGATTTTGGTTTTCCTCAAATTTTGGATGACCTCTGCCCATTTGTATTGAAACGTGCCAGATCGACAACGTGGACTTTGTCTGGAGACTGTTCACTGGCACTCGGTACCTTCCAGATGCACCGAACTCGGATGTGAAGACAGTGAAGACTCCCAAAATGGAATGGTTTAGTGAGTTTACTGCGTACTGACAACAAATAGTCACAAGTCACAAGGCCTTAAAATTTCAGCCGCATATCCAAAAGTACTGAATCTACTAGGCATTCCGCATTCACCATATGAACCTGCTCACAAGTGGCAAATCCAATTGCCCCCTACAGCAATTGGACCATCTTATCGTATTTGTCGCCAAGCCTTCAAACAGAATCAGATATTTTAACAGCATATTTCAACATCTTTCAACATCTACGCCTGGGCGGCTCTGGGCTCCACGGCCTCAGCCAAATGGTGAGGATTTCATGATCATTTCTGATATCTATATATATATACGTAAATACATAAATGTATATATATATATAAATACATAAAATGTATACTTACATTTATATTTACATTAATTAATGTAGCTGTATAGTTCTTGTTTGAGGTATTTCGTTTTTTGGAGATACTTTTGTTACTTTTGGATGATTTATGAAGGAAAACGGCTAAAATCTGCTTCGTTGGGCTATGAAACTTGTGCATTCCCCTAGGAACGTGAGGCTTGGCCGGAGACGGGATGATCCCTCGTGAGGTGAGCTCAAAACCCAAATCCATTTCTCGAAAGAGGCTTTGGCCAATCGGAAACCTAAAAAACTTCTTTCAAATCTCAATCTATGTGTATGTAGGACACACTACACCTACAATGTGTTCACATATATATATATATATATAAATACAAATACAAATACAAATATATATATATATAAATACATATATATATATAAATACATATATATATAAATACATATATATATATATAAATACATATGTATATAAGTCATATGTATATATGTGCATACACATATTTTTTTAACATCTCAACCCATCCCTACCCCAAGCCACCTGAGGGCTGGACAGCTGTGGAATCTCCTCAGCTGCTAGCAGAGCAGGCAAGGCCTTGGATGGGGCGGATTAACAGACCCAGTGGGAAACCCAATAACACTTCGGTTAATTACATACCTATCTATCTACCTATCTACCTATCTACCTATCTATCAACCTATCAATCAATCTATCTATCTATCAATCTATCAATCTATCAATCAATCTATCTACCTACACATATGTATGATAGACATGTGTTATATATATATATGAATAAATAAAACATTGAGGGTTAGTTCGTGGTTCTGTTTGGGTTAGTTCCCAACAGCACGGCCTGTTGGGTTTCAATCTCGGTCTGGGAGTGGTGCGCCGTTTTTTGTCGCCGACCGGAAACCCGGAATCCTGGAAATCCTGCTGAGTTGCAAAGCAGGGTGAATGAATTCCAGGATGTGCCCCTTAGGATCCCAATTTCAGGCCACTTAGCCCCTATTGGTTCAATTCCGTCTCAGGAATTGGCGTAACCGGAATGAATCCCTTTCAACCAATGGAACCACTCCACACAGGTTTAAGGAAGCTGTTCAGCTTCGAAATACCACAAAATCTTCGGCAACCCATGTTCCTCCAAGTTTCATGTGAGGTTTCGCTTACAAGCGGAAAAAAATGTTCAACCTTCAAGTATACAATGCAAGCAACACTATATATACACTTGGCCCACAGATTTGGGATGGTACCACTTGAAATGTTCTACCTAAAGTGTGTTATATCAAGCAAGACTCATTTAGTGTTAGACTGGGCCACCGGAGACAAACATTTTTGAAAGTGCCAAACAACGTGGCTGTCATCCCATATCGATTGTGCCGGGGGAGGCTGACCCATGATGTCCCCGGCTTCTGATCATTGCAAGTCTTAGTCAACATGTATGGACCATATCTATATAAGTAATTGCACCTACAGACCCAAAGCGCCAACTGCGTGTTTACATATATATATATAAATTATATGTATATGGACATGTATATTTATAAACATGTGGTACATACCAGTAGTACCGCACAAGGCGGTGGCGGAAGTTTCAAAAATAGGAAACCTATAGGAGAAGTTGGTTGTTGCGAATCAGGGATGGCAGAGCGAAGCCACTGATTGACCGAAAGGTGGTTGG
>Ga0126342_10002074_pt1 | contig 30358 bp, 26 predicted proteins | sample Cyp1metagenome_FD_92528 | JGI IMG/M metagenome (GOLD analysis project Ga0126342, IMG submission 92528) | Coral microbial communities from Lord Howe Island, Old Settlement Bay, Australia - Cyphastrea 1 metagenome | ecosystem: Host-associated > Invertebrates > Cnidaria > Coral ...
TAAATACGTTTCACTGCACGGGTCAAGCGAACACTGTTCCCAATGCCAACAACATACATGTCATTGGAAGTTGTCTTGGTCAAGAACAACGCTTTCATCCACTTGGCTGATCCTTTTTGTCGAGGTTCTGCACCAACAAATGCCAAAATTGGTTCAGCAAAACAAGCGATCCGGCCATCATACTCACGTCCACGTACTGCCTCAAAAGGTGTGGCGCCACCTTTCTGCACAAAGCGGTTCAACAACCAACATGCATGCACAAAGCACCAGGAAAACAAAGGATGCGTCACCGGAAATGACATACGAAGTTGCAATTCCAAGTGGTAAATCAATGTCATTGCTTGTTGCCTGACCCGGTTCACCGCATTTTCAACCCACGCATTGCTTCCAGGATCAAGAACCCGGCCATTCTCCAGCAATGTTTCCAAGCCCAGTTTTTGCCTAGCTGTTTGCACCAAGCTTTGCACCTTCATCAAAACGGGCTCAGCATCACAACGCGACACAACTTTCGAATACCCCAGAAATAGCAAAATTTTCATCAACCCCCGACACATGAAATGCACATCTCTTCTCAATGGAACAGGAATTGCAAACACACATCCTGAATGACTGTCATACACATTCAACACCGTCTGCTTGTCCTCAGGTGTGACAGCGCCTCAGGGTTCGGAGAAAGTTCCGGAAGAAGGTCTGGGAGGCTTTGGTGCACAGCCAGGTCAGGTTCAACAGGGTTCCGGAGAAGGTTCCGGAGAAGGCTTGGGAGGCTTTCATCCAGAGCCAGGTCAGTTTCAACAGGGTTCTGGAGAAGGTTCCGGACAAGGGTCCGGGAGACTTCGGCGCAGAGCCAGGTCAAGTTCAACAGGGTTCTGGAGAAGGTTCCGGAGAAGGTCTGGGAGGCTTTGGTGCAGAGCCAGGTCAGGTTCAACAGGGTTCTGCAGAATATTCCGGAGAAGGTTCCAGGAAGCGGTGGTGCAAAGCCAAGTCAGGTACAACGGGTTCCGGGGAAGGTTGCAGAAGTCAAGCCAGGTAGGTTCATTTAACTCACGGAAACCCAGCTGAGGTTTTTTCACCGCTTGGCTTCCCAGCACGCTGCAGAACGATTTATAAAAATAAAATGTTGCTGCTGTTGGGGATACGACCGAAGCCTATTTACCTTGTGTGTGCCGGGGATGTGCATAATATCGCATGATGTTGCATGGTTGGTTGGTTCAAACACTGGGTTGGGTGCAGCAACGCCGTTTCAAAAACGTGGACTGTTCGTGACTGTTCGTGGTAAATTTATAGTGACTATTTTTCAATGTGGACGAAAATCTGTCGCACGAATGGTGCGCCCATCGTGCCTGCCAGAAACCAATATCAGTCCTGTGATTTCCGGTGTTTTTTCCGCATTGTTTTCTTGCAGTGTCCTTGTCCTAACCAACAGGTAGGTGCAACAGCAACAAATTTTGTTGTGCGTTGGGCTGTCCAGCTCAAGACCAAAAGTGTGCTGCAGTTGCTGTTATTGATATTCCTGGGCTGCTTGGAGCCATGGCATCCGCACGTGGCTCGCCAGTTCGGCCAGTGGTGTCAAGAGTGAAATTGCCACAGCCAGGGCGTGGACAGGCCGGACTTTTCACATGTCACGTTCCTCACAGAAAGTCCTTGGCTTACAGTGCTGAGATTTGGATATTTCATCATGTTTCTTTTTGTTCGTCAACTTTGTGTAACAGTGCCTTAAATATGAACGATTTCACATCAAATGTCATTGGTAGGCGTTGACGATGGTTCCACCCGTACGCCGTATGTTGTTGGAACATAAAACGAAAGAAAACCTTGTATATTTTCCAACGCCAGCAATGTTCAAAAAGTTCAGCAGATCATTTGGTACCAAAATGATTGGAAAAAATGGCGGTCTTAAATCCTAGAGGTGTCATATAATAATCAAAAGAAAAGGATGGCAGCGTTGTATGCCCAATGTTAAACCACCCCGAGTACAGTATCCCCCAGAAAGTGGTGACACGAACCCCTGCCAAATTGGTGGTTTATCATTGCCGGAGTTCTATTATTTCGAGTTTTAATTTCATCCCATTATACCCAATCATAATAATAATAATAACAATGCACTTTGTTATATCTATAATATTCTATGAATTCCCATCATAAATGAAAGTTAATATGCAGTGTCGCTACCAAAAATCTTAAAACACTTCCTGGGCCTAGGCATGGTTAAGTTAATATGAGTTAATATTAGTTAATCCCTCCATATCAAACATGATCAAACCGCCAGGTGCGCGTCGCCGACATTACGGCAGGCTCAGGCTGCGCCGATCCTGGGCCCAGTTCGCGCTCCAGCGCCCGTTCCCCGGCGCGCTCGCTGCCCACACCTGTCGTGGACTCGTCGCCAGGCTGTGGCGGGGGACTAGACATGAATGGATGTCATGGGCAAATCCTCGGAAAAAATTGGGAAAATATGGGAAAGCCCTCTATAAATGGAGGTGTGTATGAAAATCACCTATCAATAGTATACATACGTAAGTGTTTACTGCCATGCTTAATTACCAGATGAGACTTTCGTTCTATTTCAATGGGGTTTTGCGTCTTGAATCGTGGGAATTGTTGTGAAATATATTCAAAAAAAACAGCAAAAAACTTGTAGTTTGATGGGGTTGAAACCATCCGTCTATTTTCATACGGTTTGGAATCGGGACGTTTCAATTCGGTACGATTTTAGCTGATAATAATATTAATATAATATAATAATATATAAAATAATATAATAATTTTTAAAATAATATAACAATATATAAAATAATATAATGTAACATAATATAATATAATATATTATGATTTAATTTAATATGATATGGTATAATATCATTTATAAAACATAATTCTATATGTAATGCAATATTATTTATAAAATATAATGTTATATGTAGTATTTGTTTTGTAATATTGAATAATGATATTTAAAATAAAATGAAATGAATAATTAATCTCATTTTTAAAATAAGATAAATTACAAAAAGTGAATATATTATAATGTAATTTAATACAATATAATATTATGTAACGTAATGAAATGTAACATAGTACAATAAAATATGGAATATTGTCTAGCTTTATATGTAATATAATATATAATAAAAAATAATTTTATATGTAGTATAATATACAAAATATTTTGTAAAATAATGTTGAATATAATATGTAATATCATATTGAATGCAATTTTGAAAAGAAGAAATAATACAATATATAGAAACAAAATACACACGGAGTTTTTTTAATATAATGTAAAAAATAAAAGAGTATAATAAAAATATATGTCTAATGTAAATTAAAGTAGAATTCAATATAATATAATATTCAATATTTTAAAACAAAATCAATAATATAATGTAAATAGTTTAATATATAACAAGATATAGTATATAATATAAAATAAGAAAGCCTTCCAGATAATATTTAATATATGATATTATAAAAAAAGAAAGATATGGAATTTGAAATGATATAAGTAATAAAATAACATATAATCACAAAATATAGTTTAATACAATATATAAAAAAAAACAATATAATATAATGTAATATAAAGTAATACTATAGAGTACAAAAACAATAGTTTTTACAATGTATAGTATAATAAAATCATCCTTAAAGTAAAGATAAAAGTTAAAATTATAGATAATATAATATTTACGAAAATATAGCAATTAATATTCAAGATACTATAAAATATATTATATATATTGTTTTTAATTTAATTTAATATGATATGTTCCTTTATATAAAAAAATGATATACCATATCATCTAACCTAACAATATATAGTATTTAATTTAAAAATGATATAATACAATATTATACTGCATCTAATAATATAAAAAAAATATGATTTAATTTAGTTTCAAATATAATATGATATGGTTTAATAAAATATCATTGAAAACCGTAAGATAGTATAAGATATAATATTTAATAAATTATAGGATATAGTATTTAATTTTCTATATGTCATATGATATGATATAATGTAATATAACAAAAATCGTCCAAATTACAATTGAAAACGCATCATATTATATATAATATAATTTGAAATAAGGAAAAATAATATTATATATGTATATATATATTCTATTGTATTTTACTTTATTATATTATATTTTTCTTAATGTAATATATAGATTTCATTATATATATATATTGTATTGCATTGTATTGTATTGTATCGTATTGTATTGCATTTTTTGTTATTTTGTTGTATTATATAACATATTGTTCTATAACAGTATATATATATATAATCTTAAACTTTTGGATTTGATTTTTTACTTTTCTCTGTGGGAGTTGCGAAATCGTTGGTTCGAGATCGGGCATGGGTGGAAGGCATGGAATCGGGAGGTGAGTGTCCCTAGGTATGATCAAACAGTGTTATTTCCGTTTCCATTTCCATGTCTATACATGCATCGCCATCCGAAATACCATGTGACATGGGAAAACATCAGCTTCGGGTCATGTTTCTTTGGCGAAAGGACCCGTGATCGCTCGCAATGTCCGCACGCCTGAAATGCGACATGGAACAACGCTGGAGAGCATCCATTCGATGCACACCTCCATGCACACATCAATGCACACCTCCATGCACAGATCGAACTCCGAGAACGTGCTGGAAGATGGGATGCACATAATTTTTTTTGAGGGTATATTTTGTGTTGTAAACAGCAAACGAGTTTGCGTGATGATTTCTTTTCATAAACTTGAACATGGTTGGCACATGTGACTAGCATTCTCCTGATAACGTTTTTGTTGCATTCAGGTACGGTCCTTGCAAAGAACCGAATCTTCACATGCCGGTCGAGAAGAACCAGATGACATCGTTCTGAGATCCTTGCCAAAATTGGCAGCTGATGGGAGGCCCCCAATTTGATCTAGTTTGTTCACTTCGCTCAATTTAAATCGCCTAGCACCTACCCTAAACTTTCGTTGGGTAAATTCCTTCCATGCATGGGAAAGTCCGACTAACTATTTTCTTCATTGCTGGGACCATCACATCTAGCTCTCGCCAAAAGAAAAAACATAGTCGATGATACAATGCCCAGTGAAAAAATTGTGGTTATGCTTACAACATCTTACAACATTTTCCATTCGTCAGCCGAAAGAAAAAATAGGTATGCCTGTCATGCTGGTTATCATCACGTTGGTTGGCCAGCTGGTTTTTTCGAAATTTTGATGGATCACTGGACCCAGGCAATCCTGACAGTGCTAGCGAGATGCACAGCACGCAGGGATTTGAAGCGTCGCTCGGGAACTTCCCAAAGATCATTGAAGGTTTGGCCAAAAGTGAATGCCAGCCTGAATGAGGATATTCATGGGAAATCGTGGGGATATAATCAAAATATGGGTGACATGTCAGTGTGTTCAAAGGTAGGTGGGGGTTGCCCGGTTACCCTGATTTATGGCAAGTTTGATAGGAAGCTGGTCAACCGGGGGGTTTTGGAGTAGCCCAATTCTTGCACAATTCGCTTTCAGGTTCACATGGTTGGCAGTCCTACATGTTTTTTCTTTGAAACGGTATGTGCTATCCACTGCTGAAGAGGTGCAGTTTTTTTCCCATATGGCTACAATTCTATTTTGAAGGTATCCTGGTTGGTACCTGTGCTGCCTAGGTCGTTGCCAGCTGCCAGTGTTTGGAATCCTTTGCCTGGAAGCGATTGGGCCGAGTTCGAAACCGATTCTGCAGATGTCCTTGTGCCCGTAGCGGCCAGCCATCCATCAACACCAGTGGCACAGCCAGCCGTGACCACTGAGACACCGCCAGTTTCACGGGTTCATTCTAAATTGGATTCATTGCAGGCACAGACGGTGCAGCCGGTACAGCCGGCCCCAGGTGCCCAGCCAAGCCAGTCCGCGGCGTATCCTCGGAGTTTACCGCTCTCCATGTCCAAAATTTCGCAGGAGTCTGGGAGACAACGAAGAACGCCTTCCCGACAGTCTTCACGAAGGTCGAACTCGCGCGGCCTGGCTTGAGTGACCCTTTGAATTTTCAGTTTGGTTTGACTTGGTGGATCTTGGTGGAGCAGGTTGTTTTGGTTCCAGTTTGCTTCAATCTTGACATGAGTTATGTCTTGGCTTCGCTGGATCAACGTGAGGTCCTGTGAGGGGAGCCTCGAAGGAACGTCCACAGTCTGAACCGCCACATCAAGCAACCAGCTTGAGCCAGGGCCAAGGACGGTTGCCAGAACTGCTCGGCGAGATCGAAGATCATTTATTGCAGCAAACGGTTCGGCCACCAGAAGACGCCAGTGGTTGGTTGAAAGAGACGGCACAACTTGAAATCTACGCAGAGGACCTGAAAGAGGGCCATTGACGGCATTTGCATCACAGTCCTTGGTGATGAAGAACTGCATTTTCTTATAGTTCCGAGAGAGATTACGCGAGAAGACATGCCCAGATGCTCTTTTCCATGTGGCTCGCTCTCTCACTAGCAGTAGATAATGCTCTTGTATATATATATATATAGACCAAGAATGTTTGGGAAGTCAGGACGGACATGCAGAATTGTCGACATGCAGCGTGTTTCTGCCATAGAGCCCCCATGTGTTGGCGCAGGAGATGCGAAACTTGTTGCAGACCTTTGAGGCGTTGATAGCAGAAGCTGCGTTGGGTACATGTATGGAGATTCCCACCAAGATGAACAAGTAAGTCCCTAATAATTGGACGGTGTTTATAGACATACCTGTCCACCTACCTGCCTACCTACATACATAGATAGATAGATACATAGATAGATACGTTGTAGACACACACAAACATACGTACACACACATGTATACATACATAGACAGATAGATGATATAGGTTCAAATAACTGTAGAAGGTAGATATAGGTAGAGAGAGAGAGAGAGAGAGACGGATAGACTTATAGATATAGATGTGGGTACAAATGTAGACGTAGATATAGGTGTGAATATAGATAGATATATTGAAATATACTCGTAGACAAGTTTAGATGCAGATAGACATCGACAAAAATAGATATAGATATGGTATATATATACATAGATATTGGTTCCATGGATAACTATAGATACGGACACACACACACAAATATATATATACATATACATACGCATATACATACACTGTACATTTACATACACATATACTTATACACATACGTTTCAATATACATATACATATGCATATACATAGACATAGACATGGACCTACCTACTCGCCTACCTACATACATACCTACCAACCTATATACATACATACAGACAGACAGACATACAGACACGCACGCATAAATACAAACATACATACGTACGTACGTACGTACATACATACATTACATTACATTATGTTACGTTACGTTACATTACATTACATATTACATACACATAGATACATAGATACCTAGATACATAGATACATAGATACATACGGAAATACAGACACACACACACACCCATGCATACACACACATGCATGCGTACATACATACATAGATAAGATAGATAGATAGATAGATAGACAGATGGATAGATACGTAAATACAGAAAATACGTAGATACATAGATCCATAGCTACATAGATACATAGATACATAGATACATAAATATACATAGATACACTCAGACACACATAGATACACATGCATACACATACATATACATACATATACATACATATACATACATATACATACATATACATACATGTATATACCCGCATTTGCATACATATGCATACATATACAAACATAAACATGCAACATACATAGATATACATAGATATACATACATACACACGCATACATACGCACACATACACATACAGACATACGCGCACAAACACACACACACACTACACATACACTTATAACTTCATCTATGCATTGATACCTAAATACATAGATACGTGGACACAGACGTTCTTCGGACATCCATACCAGGCCTTAGATATAGACAGTAGATCTACCGTATGTCCATCTTTTTGGGGACCCAAATGGCACTGTGGAATGGCTGAAGGCGCGACCTCGGAACGACGCTGATCCGGGGAGGGCACGGGCCCCACGGGCCCGGGCAGTGCATGCGAAGCCGGCAAAGCCGGTGGAGTTTTCATTGCTGCGTGCTGTCCTCAGGGGAAGACAGACCTTGCGACGCTTGCGAACACGGAAGTTTGATTTCAGCTTGTGAGTTGGATAGCGGAGGTGGTGATAAGGAGCTCCGATGGGCCAAACAACAGCTGAAGAATTGTAGCTTTGCCAAGAATGGGAGAGGGTGGCGAAGGGGGAGACACTCAGGGATTTACACCTCATGACGGGGGCAACTACCCAGATTGATCGGGTGGCTTACGGCGTTGTATAGGTTGTGCCTGGTACCGACATCAACCTGTCTTTAATTCTCAACATTTCAGGTGCTCGTGGTTGTTCGGAATCGAGGGTACCATTTCTCACAGTGATGCTTATCACGCTTATCATATCCCTATTTTATTGCTCTTGGGGTGGTCCTCAATGAACCAACTAGTGACTAGTGATTTATGACCTGTTGGGGTGCTCCAACCCAGAATCACCCTTGCATTCCATCCCACTACAAATCCGATGACCCCATCCCCCTCGGCAATGAACAGATTTAAGGGATTAAGGATTGGGAATATCCTGACCAGAAATTCCGTCAAAGTTTGCGCGTCAGCAACCCAAGCTGTGGCTTCTGAATCCCAAGCACCTTCAGCAAACGCATGCGGAAGTCCACACGATGATTCAACGCACCATGCAACTTTCACAGTCCTAGACTTTTAGCCCGGCACTATGTAGCCAGCCCTTTGGAAAATTACTATTTCGAGAGTTCGCAAGTGGATTGACAATTGCACCTGCTACATGGTGACTGGAGGTGAACGCGAGTATCAGCACCTTCAGCAACTCTTGGGCAGCAGTGAGAAGGAACTGGTGGAAGAACTGCGCCAGGCGATGAGATGATCTACATCTATGTCTATATCCATATGGTCCATATCTACTTCTATCCCGAATCCCTACATTTATATTTACATCTAAGTCTACGTCTATATCTGTATCTGTATCCATTATATAATCATGATATATATACACACACATATATATATATATATTCATAATGTTGAGCTTGATGTTGAGCTTGATGTCGTGCTGGAGGTACAGGAGTCGTTGGAGCAAGAGAAGAGAGTCTTGGTAACAAGTTGCACTCTAAGCCTGGCCCATGTTTAAGTCAATTGGCTAGGTAGCCTAGTCAATAGCTGGTTAATGGATGTGACTCCCCCAAAGATGTGATTTTCATAGGTTTTGATTCATCCCCAATTCAAGTCTCTCCATTTTTTTTGGGGCCTGTCATTCACAACTGGTCGACTTCGGCCCCGAGCGTCCCCAACTTGTTCTTTTCCACACTTCTTCCAATATTTGGCCAGTTGCCAGCTGTTTTGTTTCCTATCATTTTTCTATCATGTTTCCATTACTTCCATTCAATCTTCCCATTTCTGGTTGCTTAAATCATCTTAAGTCCATATATCTGGGAAAAAAACCAAAAATGGATTCTATTTCCATTCCCATTCCCATTCCATTCCATTCCACTTGGCGAAGCATATACATATTCATATATATATATATAAATAAACACAGTACATATTCATGGCTTCTATTCCATACACCACAAAGGAAAGGTGAAGCACTTGGAGCGCGAAAGCCACAAGCGCGAGCGCAGCATGGCCCGCGTGGCGGCCCGCGCCGGCGGTGGGGAGCTGGGCGTCCTGACCGCGGACGGCAGTGTGCTGGCCATGCGGGAGGCACCCGATAATTGACCAAGGGGTTGACCAAAAACCTTGCGATTTTCATATGTAACCACAAAAAATAATCACACACATTTTTTTAAAATATGAGTTCCGAAAACAATATATGAGTTCAAAAAATAAGCTTCCGTGGTATCCCCAACAGCCGCAACGTTTTATTTTTACAAATATTTCTGAAGCGTGCTGCGAAGCCAAGCGCTGGAAACACCTCAGCCTGCTCCAAAGCCTCCCAGACCTTCTCCAGAACCTTCTCAGAAACCCTGTTGAACCTGACCTGCCTCTGCACCAAACCCTTGGCTTTGCACAAAGCCTCCCGGAACCTTCTCCGAAACCTCCTTCTCCGGAACCTCCTCCGGAACCCTGTGAACCTTCTCCGAAACGGCTCTGCAACCAAAGCCTCCCATACCTTCTCCGAAACCTTCTCCGGAACCCGTTGAACCTGATTTGGATTTGCAACAACCTTCTCCGGAACCTTCTCCGAAACCTCCTTCTCCGGAACCCTGTGAACCTTCTCCGAAACGGCTCTGCACCAAAGCCTCCCAGGCCTTCTCCGGAACCTGCTACGGAACCCGTTGAACCTGACTTCGATTTGCACCAACCTTCTCTGGAACCTTCTCCGGAACCCTGTTGAACCTGACCTGGCTCTGCACCAAAGCTTCCCTGACCTTCTCCAGAACCTTCTCCGGAACCCTGTTGAACCTGGCCTGACTCTGCACCAAAGCTTTCCAGACCTTCGCCGGAACGTTCTCTGGCACCGTGTTGAACCTGACCTGCCTCTGCACCAAAGCCTCCCAGACCTTCTTCGGAACCTTCTGCGGAACCCTGTTGAACCTGAGCTGGCTCTGCACCAAAACCTTCCCGACCTTCAAAGCCTCCCAGACTTTCTCCGGAACTTTCTCCGGAACCTTCTACGGAACCCGTTGACCCTGACTTGGCTTTGCACAAAGCCTCCCAGAACCCTCTCCGAAACCTCCGTCTCCGGAACCCTGTGAACCTTCTCCGAAACGGCTCTGCACCAAAGCTTCCCAGGCCTTCTCCGGAACCTTAGCTTCTACGGAACCCATTGAACCTGACTTGGATTTGCACCAAGGCTTCCTGGAACCTTCTCCGGAATCTTCTCGGAACCTGGTTGAACTTGACAGACCTTCTCCGAATTTGACCTGGCTCTGCACCAAAGCTTCCCAGACCTTCTCGGAACCTTCTCCGGAACCTTCTCCGGAACCCTGTTGAACCTGACCTGGCTCTGCACCAAAGCTTCCCTGACCTTCTCCAGAACCTTCTCCGGAACCCTGTTGAACCTGGCCTGACTCTTCACCAAAGCCTCCCAGACCTTCTCCGGAACCTTTTGCGGAACCCTGTTGAACCTGAGCTGGCTCTGCACCAAAACCTCCCCGACCTTCTCCAGAACCTTCTCCGGAACTTTCTCCAGGACCCCGTTGAAGCTGACTTGGCTTTGCACCAAGGCTTCCTGGAACCTTCTCCGGAAACTCCTCCGCAACCCTGTTGAACTTGACCTGGGTCTGCAACAAAGCCTCCCAGACCTTCTCCGGAACCTTCTCCGGAACCTTCTCTGGAACCTTCTCCGGAACCTTCTCCAGAACCTTGTTGAAGCTGACTTGGCTTTGCACCAAGGCTTCCGAAACCTCCTTCTCCAAAACCCTGTTGAACCTGACTTGGCTCGAGGCTCTGCACCAAAGCCTCCCAGGCCTTCTCCGAAACCTTCTACGGAACTCGTTGAACCTGACTTGGATTTGCACCAAGGCTTCCTGGAACCTTTTGCGGAACCTTCTCTGGAACCCTGTTGAACATGACCTGGCTCTGCACCAAAGCTTCCCAGACCTTCACCGGAACCTTCTACGGAACCCTGTTGAACCTGACCTGACTCTGCACCAAAGCCTCCCAGACCTTCGCCGGAACCTTCTCCGGAACTTTCTCCGGAACCTTCTCCAGAGCCCTGTTGAACCTGACTTGGCTGTGCACCAAGGCTTCCTGGAACCTTCTCCCGGAACCTTCTCCGGAACTCTGTTGAACCTGACCTGGCCTGCACCAAAGCCTCCCAGCTTCTCCGGATTTTTTTCTGGAACCGAACTTGACCCGGCGCCTGCACCAGTGCACACCGGAGCTATTCTGGGCTGAAGACCCCATTAGCTTACGCTGTTGGGGAAAAAGGTGCGTTTCACCACCATACATATAGATGAATGGATATGTATTTTTCAAAGCGTGCGTTTGACCACAACAAAATGGTAGTTAATTTTCAAAAAGATGCACAAGTTTTTTAATTGTCAAAAACCATGGAGATTGAAAAACACACAGGGATTTCACCATCAGAAATGGTCAAACATGAAGACTTTGATTAATCTAACACAAATCAACTATACAAACAAAACCGTATCCACCTATATACTATATAATGTTACCACTCCGAAGATATTCAATGACGATATGGACAATCGTGGTGTATCCAGGTATCCCTTTGTAATCCCATGAAAGCCATTCAGCTGGGTTATTGAATCCATGTGATGGTCAACCACATCGCCCGAGTTTGGGGGAAAAAATATTAAAAAGGTATATTGAGTGAAATTTTTAGAACTTAAATTATAGCAGTAAAACAACTCGAAAATTATTCACAAAAAAAACATAGCAGTCTAAAAGGTCATTTTTAAGGAAATAGTATTTACGAAAATTAGTATGGATTGTGTGAAGGATTTGCCTCTGGAAGTGTTGAGTAAGATTGTGTCTTATAAATCGGAATACCCTGAATATTTGAAAATCAAATATTGCCATATTGAGGCATTAAAGAGAATACAGAACAAATATAGAATTACAAAAACTCAACCAAAAATTACAACATACAGATTAAGAAAGGGAAACAAATCAAAAAAAAATCATTAGACAGTAATGTGTAATGAGAGAAGGTGTGCCATTCACGATAGACAGCATTGAAAAAATGATACTGAAAGAGGAAGACGAGTTGCGTTCTTTGACATATGAAGAAATAGAAAATAATTTAGATTTTAAAGTGAAACTTGAAGTAATGGCGGAAATAGTAGCAAGACACCCTGACATATAATACGAACACGATGAGTTTGAACACCACGCTTCAATTGGTATTGTTGATGGTAGTGATGAAAATAACAGTTTTCTTCCTTTACTCGATTTATCAAAAGACTTGACGAAGGAGATTAGAATAGTCCGACGGCAAATCAAAATCATTGGAATTCAGGCATTTACTTTCAAACTTACCATTTTGGAATATTGCATAACATAATTTTAATAATAACATTCTTAAAATTATGGAATGTTAAAATAGGATCATTAAAGGGTAGGGGTTTATACTTATTGTGGTCTATTGTTTGTTGTTCTTTGCTTGGTTTGTTGGTTGTTTTGTTTTGGGTATGGATTGAATGAGGTAATGATGTCTTTAACTGGTCTGATTTCTATAAGATGGATGGGGTAGAAAGGTTGTAGGTTGTTCTGATTTATGAAAATGAATGAGATGATGATATGGTAAGTAGTGATGTTTTTTTTTGAAAATGAATAAGGGTATGATGAATTGACTGTGATGGTTTTTATGAAATGAATGAGGTAGAGGAAATGGTAGGTGGTTATGATTTTATGGAATGAATGAGGTAATTATGTGCATTGACTGCTATGATTTTTGAAAATGAATGAGGTAATTATGTATTGACTGCTTTGATTTTAGAAAATGAATGAGGTAATTATGTATTGACTGCTTTGATTTTAGAAAATGAATGAGGTAATTATGCATTGACTGCTATGATTTTAGAAAATGAATGAGGTAATTATGTATTGACTGCTATGGTTTTAGAAAATGAATGAGGTAATTATGTATTGACTGCTTTGATTTTAGAAAATGAATGAGGTAATTATGTATTGACTGCTATGATTTTTTTGAAAATGAATGAGGTAATTATGTATTGACTGCTATGATTTTTGAAAATGAATGAGGTAATTATGTATTGACTGCGATGATTTTCGAAAATGAATGAGGTAATTATGCTTTTGAAAAATGGAAGAGGTAATTGTGCTTTGACTGTTATGATTTTTCATTTAAGTTTTGATATTGTTGAAAAAATGGAGCAGTCAACAATATTAAAAATGACCGTTTAGACTGCTATGTTTTTTTGTTTATAATTTTTGAGTTGTTTACTGCTATAATTTAAGTTTTAAAAACTTCATTCAATCTATATACCTTTTTAATATTTTTTTTTGGGACCATCAGCAGGTTTTGGTCCCACAGGTTGGCAACCCGAGTTGATCCACCCTGAGCAGGTTGAACGACTTGAAGCAGAACTGGAGGTGTACCAAATGAAGAATTCATCTCTGACGAAGCAGGTGCAGCATGGTGCAGCACACACACAACATGCTAGGACATTTTATGACGCAATTCCCTTTCCCGAATAAGTTGAATCATACTATTTTCCCACACATCGCTCACCTAAACGAACAGATCCAATATGACTTTAGCTGCAGGCTGATGGAGAGAATGCTAATCCAGGCTTTTTAGGGGGAATGGTAAGGGATATGCTGGGGTTGTACTGTAACCCATGAAAATTTATGCAAGGTTGATCCAGGACCCTATCAGGCCCCCCACTACAGTTCCAAACATTTTTTTTCCAAGATGTGAGTCATAGGTGATGTTTCCTCCATAATTTCTACTTGGGGATTGCTATAATTGGCAATTTGTATTGTGCTTGGCGATCTGCCAGTCATGTGGATGATGGGTTATTCAAATTAATGATCATGATGAACCAAGAAAGATTAACACTATTTTCCCACTAAGTTTCTCATGTTAACACTATTAGTAAGATATAGTAACACCATATGTTAGAATTATGCTTGATTTGCTGCGCATATCTGCTGCAAGGTGGAAAGCGAACGCCATCGGCTTGAGCAGGCCATGCAGAGTCGTGACACGCAGAATGCCAAGTACCAGGCACTGCTGGCGCGACTGGAAAGTGAGGACTGAGCCAATGTGCTGACGACTGGATGATTTTTGTTGCTTTTCATCGATTTTCAGGATTTTTGTCTAGGGTTTTGATGGATTTTCTAGATTTGTCGCGGATTTTCGTGTTTTTTCGGTGTGTTTCGTGGATTTTATAGATTCTTGTGCTTGATTTTGCATTGAACTGGATGAACTCACCACGTCTCATTGACCCTGCCACGGAGGACACCAAGAAACGAATGGCTGAAGAACGGAAGCAGCAGGATAGCCAACAACAACAAGAGGATCAACTTCGGGCCGAAATCCGAAGCTTCCAATGAATCAACGTCTGTGTTTTCCCACATCACAGAGGTCCACTTTTTTTGGCTTTGACAGTTTTGACCTGTTCATGGTGGATGCAGTGCGAACAGATTGTGATAGAGCACTTTATAGCACTTTGCCAATTTCCTTCAGAGACTTTTTTGATTTTCCTTTCAAACTTCAGTGTTCAAAGGGTCAAAATCCCCACGCCAAGGACAGCTCCAGGAGGCAAGGAGGATCAGCGCACGCAACACGGAGCGCACACTGAAAGAGCGGCAGAGACGGTTGGAAGAATTGCGACAAAAGCAAAGTGAATCTTGGAACCGCTTTTGTTGAAATGATGGCTTTCAAAAAGGTGCATTTTTATTTTCAAAATGCATATATATATATACACATACATACATACATAAAATAATAATGACAACAATAATAATAATTAATAATAATATACACATATATACATATAAAATAATAATACACACAAATATATATATACAATAAAGATAATAATCATACGTATATATGATAATTATATAATATATAAAATATTTTTATTTGTTAACAAGTATGCTTTAATATGATTACTAAATGGTTAGTGTGGTTAGTGTATGATTCGTATTTGGTTAGTATGGCTAGTCTATGGTCAGTACATGGTTGAAATGATGGTTTGTAAATGGTTAGTACATGATTAGTGCCTGGTTAGTATGTGGTTAGGGGGTTTAGGGTTTGGGGTTCGTCGTCTGGGAAATCTCAAAATTCAAAACACTGGCCCTGCGCAGGTTTTTGAGCATGTTGAAGGATCATGTTTAAATGCCATTTGAACGTTCCAGGCAACACTCTGTGCCTGGCCGTGTTGTTAGTGTAATTCCCCAACAGCGTTAGCCTCAGCCCAGATAAGGTTCGGTGCAGCTCCTGGTGCAGGTTCCAGGCTGGTCCGGTTTCGGAAGGTTCCAGTGGAGGGTTTGTCGCTGGTTCCGGAGGTTCTGTCGTTGAAGGTTCTGGTGGAAGATTCCGTGACAGGTTGTGGGGAAGTTTCGGGGAAGGAATGTTCCGGCGACATTTTGGTACAACGTTCCGGTGGAAGGTTCTGGGAAAGCTCGGGCAAGTTTGGTAAAACTTCGGTCAGACTGATGTGGCATTGGATGCATCATGCATATTTTGGCGTCGATTGGGATTATGAAGCTCCAGTGTGGGTTCCGATGTTGGTTCCGGGATGGTTCTGGGTGTTTCTGGAGGTTCGAGTGTCCTGGTTCCGGAGGTTCCGATGCGGTGCCTCCGGAGGTTCCAATGTGGTTTCTGGTGAGGGTTCTGGCGTGGGTTCGGGTTTGGGTTCCGGTGTGAGTTCCGGGATGGTTGGGTTGAAAGTTTCATGCAACTTCCTCAAAGTCGGTTCTGGTCCTTTCAGGGGATCAGACTGTCAAGCTGCTACGCTGGATGATCCAACTGAAAGCGTGGCAAAGTCACCATGGATGCTCATAGCTAGGAAATCTATCTCATGAAATCTCCCAGCAACTGAAGTGTCAGTTCAAGATCCTTCAGAACCCTGCCCGAAGTTCCCTAAGTTCCCCAATTATCCCAATTTCCCTAAGTATCCCTATACTTCCCTAAGGGAGCATCCCAAGCCCAAGGAACATGAAGGCTACTTGCTGCAGTTGAAATCCTCTGAGCAGCAGCTTCGACGTCGCTCCTCCGCTGCTTCGGAGGCCGCCCCAGGGCGTGCTGAGCGCAAGACCACGGGGCATGCTGAGCGCAGGGATAGCCGGGAGGCAGCCAAAGGATCTGAAACTTGCTTCAAAATTGGATGATTTAGAATATCTAGCTAATTCTACCTCTACCATCACACACTTATATAGATAAACACACCCACATGTCACATATATGATATCACACACACACACACATATATATATATATATACACATATACATACATATACATGTCGTATGTATATTATGATTATATCTATCTGCATGCTTTTTTTGACAAACAAACAGGCAAACACAGCATACGTACGTACCTATAGATAAGTTGGAAACAGGGCCTTCAACTTTGACTCATGTGGGGCGCACTATGGCTCAATCATTTGCTTCAAGAACCGGAAACGGCAACTGTTGTGCGTGCATTGGTGCCTCATTTTGCCTTTTGCTACCGTTGTTTTCAGCCACAGGTTTCTGCGCAAACCTTGCTGCCCGGCACATCTGTTGTGTGCGCGGATGTGGCGCCAAAGACGGATTTGCGCGAGGAGAAGGCGGTCGTGGAAGAGCAGGTTGCAGATGCTGCAGATGTGCAGGATGGAGGCGATCCACCAGCCCCCGAAGCGGATGCAGGAGTCTTGGGGTGACATTACCGTCTGGTCATTTGACATAGGAAAATTCTTCTATAAATGGGGGGTCTATCGTTTTTTTGATCTTTGATTTGTTTACTTCTGATTCACGACGTGACTTTGAAGAACCGCTCCGTCCAAGTCAAGCCTTGTTTCGAAGATGTGCGTCAGGAAGTGCGACCAGTGAAGCATGACCAGCCGATCAAGGATTGCAAGCGGCCTGGGATGGCAACTCCAGGTCCGGCAGTTAGTCGCTTGGGCGGTGTCTCCCAAATTTGCAATTTTGCTGTTTGAAGAGAGGCAACAGTTTATCAATTTGAGGCCAATAGTATTATAGTACTAACCAAAAGGAGTTTATGAATTTGAGGCTGACAATATTACAGTATGGCCCATGGACAGCGCATGCTTGGAGATTGCACTGCTCTCCGGAGAATGTTGCTGCTTTTCACTAGGCAATTAGTCGGCAATTAGGTCTTTTTTCCTGGATCCATATCCATACCCATATCTGCCATATATCCATTTAACTTGGTTTGAGCTTTCTACCCCCTCATTTGGAGCACCTCGGTCTGCCCGCGAGAAGCCAAGCTTCGCCAAAGCTGCCGGCGCAGGCATGCTGGAACATGTGGCGTAGTTCTCACCTATAGAAGGTGTTTCCAGTTCCAGCACGGGGGCACATATGTCCCAGATGCATGACCGCGATGCAAGAAGTATCACGCAAACATATTACACGTGAATATTCTTCCTCAATTCTCTTGTTCTTGTTGCACTTTTGTTGCTGTTTTCTGAAGAGGTTACCTCCCCCATTCTATATATTCTATGCCGCTCAATCTTCCAGAGATGGCTGTGTTACTGGCCAGGTGAGCTGGGAAGACCGAGGCAGGATGAGAGGGCTTTTGATGGAACTTCTCCCGTCCCCTATCTATAACCCCCCTAAATTGGCACAAGTGCTAAACTACTGTCAAGGTTTCTACTAGCAGGGGCGCGTAGAATCAATAGAAGGGATGTAGATGATATAGAATCCCCTTTCTGTTGCCCAAGCCTGGCGCCCCACTTACTGTGCGCCGAAGGGGTTGGGGAATGAGCAATGCATGATGTATTCGAACAATGTTTGGGCCTTGAAGCTGCTGTCAGGTTGGAGTGTTTTGAGGCTGACGGTTTCAACAATGCGCGTCTCTTCCTCATGGGTGCATCCCAGTGGAGACCGATGGTGTCCGATGGTGGCTAGTTGATTCTGGTCACCTCCTTGGCTGAAATGGACGCCCCACTGGTGTGCTCACAACACGCCAGATGCTCGGATCCCCTGAAAGTTCGGTGCCGTCGATTTTTCCACTGGTTGAACTTGGTTGAAGCACCAAATACATTCTCTGCGGTCAACTTGGCCAACTCCACGGCGAAGACTCGAAGCGACTCTGAAGTAGACTCGAAGCGACGACAAACGTGGCAGTTTCACGTGTTTGTCGTTGAAAAATAGAGATGGACGGTTTAAGATGAAGATCATGAGGATACAACGATGGGGTTTTGATAGTGAGAGAATGGGGATATAGTGATAAACTTGGCACCGATGGCTCACCACAAGCTGTGAGCTGGCGCAGGTAGCAACTGCAGTGGTACTGTGACAAAATGCACCCCCAATTCTGGGGTTCTTTGGACGTTCTGCTTGCGTGTCCTGACTGGAATTGATGTATTTGATGTAGCGGCGTACCAGTATCCGAAAGTCCTAATTTCAAGGCTTAGTCCCGTGTCCTTCTGTGCCACCCCTTGGGCTCCAGTTGGTAGTTCGATCATTTCACAGCGGATGCCGCTGCTGGAAATTGCTGGCCTTGTGGCCAGCCGGTTGGTGCCTCAAGCCTCAAAGGGGTGTTTCTGAGACCCTAAACATTGATACAAGCCATGATGCATTGATGTAAAATGATGTAACTGGATGATAAGTTCCTGAGATCTGAGATTGTGGTGGAAAATGGTGGTGAATGGTGGAAATCTCTGGCAGCTCCTTGTTCATGCCGAGGTCCCCATGGGCTGCGCGCTTAGCAGCAAAGTTGCCACGCCGGAAACGCAGCCTGAGGCACTGTGTTGAATCTTGCGGCTGAAAGCTGTTAGGTCGGTCAACCTGTTTGGTAACTTGACAGTTTTTTCGTGTGAAAGTTCAAGGGTCCCCTGCAAATGGCAGCACATTCTTCCCAGCTTTTTTTGGAGGAAAGGTCTGAAAGGTGTCTAAGCATCGCCATCTCAGCTGTGAGGTTCCAGATGCAGTGCAGCGCTTCACCCCGGAGAGCATTGAGCTAGAAGCCACAGCGACCTTCACGGCCTTCCAATCGCCTTCGGGCCAGAAGCGCTACCCCGAGGCATCGCCGGTGCGCCCTGGCTTCAGCCCCTTGAAGCCCAGCCCCTCGCTGAGCGCCAAGAGTCAGAGCAGTGCTCGAAGTCATCGGAGCCATCGGAGTCTGCGAGAAGATCTTCGTAGCACTTCGCCCTTTCGGCTCTCGGTCTTCTCAGCGACCGAGCGAAGCCTTCCAGGCTACGCTTTTTGACCTTTGAATACCTTTGAGCCAATGCATCACGGATCCTTTATTTGAGTTTTGTAAGTCTTGATGAGTTATGATCGTCAAATGAAACAAGTTCAAGAAGTAGGTATTTGATGGTTCCTGACCCGAACAGGTGACAGCGCTTTCTTGTGGGGCAGCCCTCAAGTCCTATTCCAACGGTTTCAGCAACCAACGGTTCCTGCTCGGGGTGAGAGTTTGTACGATAGCGACAGTGAAGGTGAGATCACCAAGTCCTCACCATTGCGTCTCAAGAGTACTCACAGTTCCCTGGATTTTCTGAGTCCATGATTTGTTGATTTTCCCATGGGCTGATCATTTGATCCAACATGTGTGGAACTTCCAGGGAAGACTTTTTTTTTGGAGCCCCCGGCGACAAGGTTCGGCTTTTGGGTCAAGCATCTCGTTTTTGAAGTGGTCTGCTTCCAAGAGATGCTTCGATGCGAAGATCGCATCCGCCGGACCCCGCTGGGCACATCCACCGGAAAGGACGGTGGCCGCGGTGGCCAGCGCAGTGGGGCTCCCTGAGCGAACGCCAGAGCCACCCGAAGTTGGGGCCGAGGAGCGAGAGACCCCAGATGAGCGGAGGCGTCTTCAGAAATTGGCCGCCCGGGCCAGTGAGGCCTGGGAGGATCTGGCTGTTATGAACACACAAAAAGCTAGTTAGCTAGTTGATGAACTAGATGAACTAGGGAGATCTAGGGAGGAGTTTCTCCTGAATAGTGATGTTATTAAAATGGTGCCCTAGACAGCACAGGAGCACGGGGGTTTGTTAATGATACAACAGCTTTTTGGGAGACTTGTGTGCTTGCAGTGGGCTCTAAAAAATCTTCAGATGTTCCTCCCGCAACGCGGGTCAACGGTCTCCAATTGACCAGGTGAGAGAACTCCTTCGCCCAAAAATGAATTCTGAGGATGACCTCCAGCAGGCTGGAGAAGTTTCGTGGCTTCGATCTTTTTCACATATCCGACATATAATGATCGGATATGATCGGAATCGGCAGGTGACTGACCAAATGTCCCGTGCAATTCACTTCATTGCCGTGAGCTCAGAAGTTGCAAGCATGGTGCACATAGTTATAATAGGTTGTATCATTGCTATCTATAGGGACCGATAGTCCAAACTGTCCAAACTGCACAAGATCCCGAAACACGCAGAAACTGCGCATTTTCCATGGTCCTCAGGCTGAGTCGCTGCCTCATGCTGCAGAAACGCTGGGTGTCCAGCCGGTCGGCCTCGTCTTTCAGGCCCATCACAGATGAGAATAGTAATAAATATTGAATAAGACATAGATTGACAACAATGATGGGAAAAGCCAGGTGCAAGAAGGACATATGTCATGGCCGTCATGCTAACCCTCCCAATGATAGCTACTGAATAAGCCCTTCCTTAGTGGCCCTTTGATTCACCTTGATTCGGTGCAGGCCCTGCTGCTGCGGGCAGGTCTGGGTCGCGGCAATTTGACACAAGTGCCTTGAAGCAGGACCAGTGACTATGCAATGACAAACATGGGGATATAACCAAACAAATGGGGATTTGACCCTCGATTATTTTGGAAACAACAACTTGGTCTGACGTAAATCAAAGTGCTTCAATTTGAGATAAATTGAGTCTCTGTCCTTCCAGAACCATGGAAGTTGATGATTTTGTGCAAGGTGGAGCTAGAGCGAATCCTGGGTGAGGTGCTGGGCATGACATGGTGCGCTGAGTGACATTTGTCAGGTCCCATGAGAAAGTCATGCTTTGTAAGAGGACTCATAGGACTGAAAATCACCAGACCCAGCACCGCTGGACTAGTTCTGTTGAAGGATACGCCCCTTTTTGATGCAGCTAAATCAAGATCGTCCAAGGACGACATGCCAAACCCTTGGATTGAAAACCATGGTTGTGGACAACAGAAATCAAGACAATCCTTAACTTTTTGATAATGGATGTTTTCTCCAATGGAGGGTTGATGATCTCTACCAAGAATCTACCTGCGACTTGATAGGGCCAGGGCTTGACCTGCTAACTTCACAGCCAAAACCGTTGCTCTCACTTCAGCCCATACAGGGGAAGGTAGAGAAGTTGGCTTGGGCAGCCAGAGAGCTATGCGAGTTGCTGAGAGTGAAAGTAGAGGCTGGGGCTTAAAACCCGACGGCATGATCAAAATGGCACCAATAGCTACATTGACCACCTGCAATGAGAAGCAACATGTTTGTGGTGGACCTGGATGGGTGTCAGGACGATGGTGACCTCTCGCTTGCTTTGAAGGTCTTGGAGGATTGCGTCAAGGGCAGATGTTGGACCTGGTCTAATCTTTTTTGGTGCTTTCTTTCCCTTGCATCCAGGATTGCAAGCGATTTTTCCGTGCGCTGGCCCTTGTTGCGCAAGGCTGCCTGTGCTTGTCACCAAGCTCTTGTTGAAGCAAACAGTTTAGTTCTTGGTTTTGGCAGGATCTGGTGCTTTGAAAGGCCAATGAACACCAGTTATACATGACGTGTAAATAATATACTATATACAGTATATATATATAACACGCACACACACACATATAAATACGCATACAACAGACACATATACAGACACATATCAGACACATTCCCGTGCATATGTATATGTACATGTGTGCATGTATAGTTGCAATGTATGCAATATGTATATATATATAGTGGATTGTATGCCAGTTCTATACCGGATATACCCCAGTAAATGATCCGTCATTTCACTGCAGACACTTGCGAAGGTCGAGGCACCTCCAGCTTTCAGTTACTGGAGGCAGCATACTTGGGGATGGTTGATTATCACTATCATCGTTGGGTATTATGATTATCCTTACCATCCGTGAATCAATGGTGGCAATGGGAAATCCCGCTACACACGGACATTTATGGACATCTACCAGATCTTCAATTTGAGGATTGTCCAGTACCATAACTACCAGGAGAGAATTCACCAAGGATGATCCACTGCAACGGAGCGATTCAGAGAGTTTTTCGACTTTTGCGCATGTCAGGACTTGATGAACATAGAGACTTGAAGGAGGCAGCTGGCTATGTCCTCATTCCACATTAGCAGCAACGCTGCTGCAGTGACGGAAAGATACGGAAAGTGTGAATGAGATGGTGACCTGCCACGTGTTGCTGCGTTTCTGAGGCCCGCAGCTGATGGTGCAGCTGGAAAGTTGATGCCAGCACAGCTCGCCTGCTGAATTCGTGCATCACAATGTACAGTTGTAGGAATTAGTTATGGAAGTCTGACAGCAAGACAGTCCTGTAAATGCGAGTGCTGGTTTGCCGTGGGATCTTCAGGCATTCCCTTCCTGATTCCTCTTTCTCAGAAAATTGATCAGCTCTTGATGATTGGTCCGAAATTTCCCGCAGCTTGCAGCTCAAAAACGAACATGCGGATGAGCTGCCCAAACTTGGGATAATTAGTAATTCACCTGCCCAGCCATATGGCAGGAGGAGTTGCAAGGCTGGTGGAGTTGGCATGAGCGGAAGAAAGAATGCAACTCGGCACAGCTTTTGAGGGTTGTTTTGGTGTACGAAGCGAAGCTCTGATTCGGAGCTCCTATTCTGCTGGTGGTTTCAGTATTCTTGATTTCAACCTTACGTGGGATGATAACCCCTATTTGTTGCCTATTTGTTGCCTATTTGTTGCCAGTTTTTACTGCGCCTGCGTCCCTAGGGCACCAGCCCAGACAGCCTTGCATGCAAAGAGGGAGCTGTGGACTGGGTACTTGCAGAAGGCCGCCTGCCCGAGGACGTGGGCATCGGGACAAAGCCTGACTGCAACTACAATGTACAAACTGCTCGAAACAGGTTGTTGGGGTTCTTATATTTTCAAAGGTTGGGGGTCAAGTATGACTTTTTGTGTGGCTAACTTTCAAAAAAGCAAGGCGCTTGGAGGAAAAACAACTAAAACTGCAGAGTTTGCACCCCAACATGTTTCAGCAAACATGCCTCCCATTTCATCCGTGCGCACATCGGAAGGCAGCCTGCACCCAGACTCCTCACGGCGGTTCAGTGAGGCCCCCAGTTTTGAGGTGCAGCACAGGCAGCTCTGATTTCACTCAACATCTTTTATGGCAAAATTGTCAAGTTGTTTTTTCCCCACTAGCAAACACGGGAGATTCACCGGTGCAACCTGGGTATGGCTTGCATAATTTTCTTCAGACCCAGGGGCCCACAATTCTTAGTCATTTTCTTGTCATTTGCTGAGGTTGTGGCTGCACAAGCGCTGCGTGCGGTTTGGCTGATAGGCAGCAAGCACCTTGAAGAGGCTGGGCCGTTCAGAGCCTTCTGCTCTTTCCCTAGAATTGGGAATTAGTTGACACTTAAATGGATGTAAATGCTTTAAGCTACCAAACATTGGTAAACAATGAGAAATTTACAAGAAGCTGGGTCAATAGCTGGGATTAAACCATGATACTCATTTTTTCACACTTCACCCAAAGTTATGGCAGCGAACACTCGAACGCTTCTGAAATGATCCACCAAGGTGACTGCTGTGCTCTCGGCCTGGCACCTTCTCACGGTGAATGCGAAGACCCGGCAATGCAGCCGTGAGGAGGTCGACCAACTGCAGGGGAAAACCACCGTCCACGGGTGAATCATGGTGAATCATGGTGAATCATGGTGATATAGTCATCAAAAACCTTGAAAGGGCCAGAACTGGGGGCAAGTTCAGAAGAAATTTGGGGATCACCTCAAGCACCTGAAGGATTCTGATCCTGAAGTGTGCAAGGCCTTTGGAAGGGCACTGTCGCAGCAGAACTCGAAGCTGGCAGCGAAGGCCTAGATCGTTTCATGGATGCATCGACTAGTTGGCGGTTTCAAGTACATTTTGCCATCTCGACTTGGGATGAAGATCCGGATTGACTAGCCTGGTTCAGGATTCAAACCATCAGCCACTACATGAATGATTTTCCCAGCAGTGAAGCTACATTGTGCCACGCGTGGCTCTCTGATTTGGGTCCGTGCAGGCCTTTGTTTGCTGGGCCTCAGCTGCTACTTGTCCAATCACGGGCATCCCAGGGTGCAGTCTACCCGCATCCCAAGGGAAACATGGGGGGTTCCCCCCATTGGATGGACATTTGCAAAACACAACTACCATCTGGTTATTTAACATAATTAGCCATGGAAAATGACCCATTTATAGATGGTTTACCTATTAAAAATTGTGTTTTTCTATGGCTATGTTAAATAACCAGATGGTAAATAACATTCAGAAAATAGGTTACCCCATTCCGTTTGGTGATCATCTCCCCAGTTTTCATGGCAGGCTTCTATGGCCATGGTTGGCCGTTGCCGTCTGCAACTGCGGCAGCAGTTGCTGTTGCGCATTTGGGGCGCCTGGTGGAGTCAGGCGGCCCAGGCAAGGCTTCAATGCTTGGAGGCGCAGGCAGCTGGGATCTCTTCCAATTTCCCGGTGAACGCCATGAATTTGGTGCAGCATATCTATGTTAATGGATTGGTTTAGGGGAAAATTTACAGGAAAACCCCCTATTTAATGGTAAAAACCATGGTTTCCTGTAAATTTTCCCTTAAACCAATCCATTGACTATGGCAACATCTTGGGGAATGAGTCAATTCATGAACATGGGGAAGACCACCCAAGAAGTGTAGCCTTCGGCAGGTCGAAGTGAGAGATCATTGGTCAGCGCCTATGGAAGATCAAAGGGATCAAAGGCCTTGTGCAATGCTGTGACCGCAGAGGATGATGATTCCAAAACGCCCACTCTACTATTTTATTTAACTATTGGTTTAACCATTATTCATGTTCTGTACCCTGCTATTCATGCTATTCTGTCCCACGTAGCAGACCCTTAACATGGATGAAATATGGATATTGTGAGGGGATCACCCACTCTACATCTCACAGTGCGATGACATGCCAGGTTGGATGAGTACCCGCAGAGTTACACTGACAGCTGGAGCACAGAGATGAGCGATCAGACCACCTTGGAGCTGTTACAAGGCTACGGATTTTTACGTCTTTTCCCCAGATTTCCCCAGGAATTATTTTCAGAAACATATCCTCAAGGTATTGTGGTAGCAGGCAGCGAGCAAGCAAACCGGCCAGCTAGCCACCGAGCAAGCAAGCGCAGGCAAGCCAAGGAAGGAGGGAGGGAGGACAGCCAGCCAGACAGCCAGACAGCCAGGCAGCCAGGCAGCCAGCGCGCAAACAAGCAAGCAAGCCTAACCCAATCCGAAATAAACACCGTGAACCTACCCTAAACACACCTTAAGACATCCTAAAACAAACAACGTGAAGCAAGGTGAAATAAACAACTCCTCTACACCAACCTTAAATAAACCCAAAACTAGCTCTTAAAAAATTCACCTAATTCCCTAAATCAATTTTAAGTAAACCATAAGCCACATGTAAAAAACAACCCTAAATCAAACCTAAACCACCCCTGAATAAACACCCAACACAGTCAATAGACCTAGAAGAGCACCTCAGCCAACCCTCTGAAGAACCCGAAAAAGCACCATAAACCAAGCTGGAATTGAATAAACCCTACCAAGCCCAAACAATCTTTAAACCAACCCCACATAAACAATCAACCATTCCCGGAAGAAATGCCACAAACGAAACGTAAACCAAGCATAAACCAACCCTCAATATAAACCAAGATTAAATAAACACTGGACACCAACCCTACACAAACCCTAAACGATCCCAAAATAAACCTTGAACCAACCCTGAACAGATATTCAAAAAAACATCAAACGAAACACCATAAACCAAACCTAAATCAACCCCAAACCAACCCTAAATCAACCCTAAACAGCCCTAAATCGAACCCTAAATCAACACAAAATAAACCAACCCAAAATGAGTTCAAACCAACGGTAAATAAACACCCGAAACCGACCCTAAACAAAAACTAAGCCAATCGCACATAGATTTCAAACCAGCCCGAAAGAAGCACCGCAAACCAGCCCTTAAAAAAAACAAAGCCAACTGTGAAAAGGCACCTTAGAATCTTAAAGCAAACATAACTAAACCATAAACCAACCGTCAAAAACAAATTCAAATGAAGCGTAAATCAAACCTAAACCAACCGTAAATAAGCACCTTAAACCATCAACAAAAACATTAAAGAAACATTACGACACATTAGAGACCCTCAAGAACACCTAAAAATTCTCAACCAGCTTTCAGTAAATTCTGAAAAACTTCAAATAAATCACAAGCGTATCCGAAAGAAACTGCATACCAAACCACAATAAACCACACTAAGTTAAAAGTAAATTCTAAGCCAACCTTAAATAAACCAGCCTTAGATAAACCACAAACAAACCTTACATAATCTTTTAGCAATCGTGAATGAGCACCCTAAACCAACGCGAAATGAAGCTACACCAAGAAGAAATTATGTAGCCCGAAACCAACCTTGAATAACACATCTTAAACCAACCAAAAACATTTTGAATCTTAAAGCCAACCCTGAACAAATTCAAACCACCCCAAATAAAAACAAAAACACCCCCATGCATAAAGAGATTTCAAACCAAACATAAATAAACCATAAACCTGCACCAGCTAAGCCCCCAAACAAACGCTAAATAAGTTTTTCTAAACTTACAAGAAAACACATTAAACACTCCCTAAATCAACCCCAAACCAAGTAAACTAACCCTAGAAACACCTAAAACAAATCCTTAAATACCAAACCAACCCGGAAAAAACACAAACCAAGCCTAAATCAACCATAAACCAACCCTAGACAAGCCCTAAACCAAGCGCAAATAGACACCAAATCAACACCAAACGCATTCAAAATGAACCATAACCAAACCTTAAATGAACCTTAAATCTGCCGCAAACGCGTGGAACACAAGGTCTTGCAAATCCTCCTGCAGGTTGGTGGTTGGTGATTGGTGGCTCGTGTCTTCTGCTGTAGAGCAGAATGCCTGAAAAAAAACAGGAAATCGGAAAAAAAATTACCTGGGGGAACCTGTACCCCCGTTACAAGGCGGGGCTTAGAACTGGTGAAACATCGAACATGTATATACATACACACACACACGGTGTATGAGTATGAGTATGGATATGGATATAGCTTAGATATTGACACACACACACACACGTGCATAGTCAGTCACACGTTTTGAAACATAGGGTCTCTCAGTTACTGTATTCTTCTTCTGACCACAACCCCTGCTAGGCACTGAAGGCCCAATGTATCTACAGGAGTTCGAGGAAAATCGTGCCTGGTATTTATTGGAGGCCGTCTTCCAGCATCAAACCAGAAAGAGTGGCCACCTGATCATGGAATTAGCTTTTCAGGCCTGGCGAAGATGTCACGTGGACGTGTTGGCCATAGCCCGGAGAAAAGCTGCTGAGCTGTTGAGCTGTCAAAGGATGAAGCAGAGAAGCTTCACTGCATGGGCTCGGCTTCGAAAAGAGCTAATGGTCTTAGAAGCCACATCTGACGTTGAAAGGATCAGCTTGCTGTGCACTGCCTGGCGGCAATGGCATGTCTTCACACAAGCTGGTCCCTTGGTGTCCTGGAAGCGCTTTGTACAATCAGGACTGCAGAAACTCAGACATCAAGCGGCTTTGGAGAGCTTGGTAGATGCGCTAGATGCGAGAGCCAGCAGAGCTCAAAACAGCCAAAAGGAAGCAACTTCTGGAGTGATGCACCAGCTTCTTACCCAAATGACCTTCATTGCGTGGAAGTCATGGTGGCAAACGGAGGCATATTGCAAGGAAATGGGTCAAGTCAGACAAGCTCTTGCAAGCACAGAATCCTGTGCAAAAGTCATGCTGCGTGACGTTGTCACAGACCTTCATTCAAACTATGATTCGCTCGGTTGCATGTTGATTTTCCGCAGTTGGTATTCCCACCTAGTGAGCCAGAAACTCTGGAGCTGCCAAAGAGGTTTCAGTGCATGGGCCCGGCTTCGAAAAGAGGGAATCCCAGAAGTCGCAGCTGACCTGGAAACAGTAACCTTGTTGTCTGCGGCATGGCGCCAATGGCATCTCTTTACAAAGACTGGTCCCTTGGTTTCTTGGAGGCGGTTGGTGCAGTCAGCACTGCAGAGATGGAGTCGCCAAGTTGCACTGGAGAGCCTTGTTGATGCACTAGATGCTCGCGCTGCACGGTGGCAGTTGGAGACATACAATCGAAGACCTGCTTTACTTTATGATGTGCTAGCAGAGATGTGGTCAGCATGGCGAGCTTTGGTTGGAGAGGGCGGCACAGGTTGTTTGGCACGCTGGCGACGTTTGGTGCTTGCGTTTCTTCGGAAGGAGCGCCATCAGGTGGCTTTGGAGAGCTTGGTAGACGTACTGGCAGCTGAAGCAGGCAAGGACTTTGATCTCCTTGAGATAGATCTCGGGCCTGAAAGCACAATGGCCAACCTGTCGGACCTGGGTCTTGTTTTTCATTGTTGGAGATTAGCAGCTGGACATCATTTCACGCAAACAAGATATAAGAGTGCTCTGACTGAGTTGAAACTGCGGGATGCGAATTGGTCGCAGTTGCAGGCGGTGTTTCTGCAGTGGGGACTTGTAGTCAGGTCCATGCGACGTGCATCCATACGCAAATCCTTCATGAGAGGCCTGGAAACAGCAATGCGCTTGCAGCAGTGCTGTGAGAGTCAGGTGCAGCGACAATGGCTGTTGCACTGCACGTTCTGGACTTGGCGTTCATGGTGCGCTGGATCCAGACCCAACCAGCTCCAGGATTACGTGTTTCAGACAACATCTGACTTGTCTCCCATCCATCCCTCTGAAGGTAGGCCACAGCTGTCCATGGAGGAATCAATGTTGAGTTCGACCTTTCTTAGTCCCAAACAACCCGAGGAAGAAGAAGTACCGACCGAGTTGGTAGAACATGGTGGGCAACCTGAGGAAGAGCAAGCCCCACCTACAGTCTTTCAGCCTTCTTTCATCACGCCCACGTCACATACACGAACAGATTCTGCAGAGGGCCCAATAGTGGACAGGTTGGACTTATTCGATCAGTTTGATCTAAAGCGGCCTGAGCCTGTCCCGGCACGAGAAGAAGAGATCCAGAGGAGGATCTATTTGAAGCGGCATTTCTTCCTTGAAGGTGTAATGCGCAGGTGCGAGACGACTTCATTTGTGACCTAATAATGCTCCCCGCTGTGTTTGACGAGGGGAATGTCCCGCAATTGCATACCCCAACAACCTCGAGCATGTAACTATGGAAAGCATTTGGCTTCCGCATCACGATTTCCTGTGCTGTTTGCTAATGCGGGGGTTCTGGTTGATTGCAACATTCTGTCACATTCTACAGGTTGCACGTGTTACAAAATTTGAATGCACCCAGACACACACACATACACACATACACACATACACACATACACACATACACACATACACACATACACACATACACACATACACACATACACACATACACACATACACACATACACACACACATACATACA